>OBLU010000025.1_pt1 | contig 133991 bp, 123 predicted proteins | sample 1518681 | NCBI WGS metagenome assembly OBLU01 (sample SAMEA3539304, study PRJEB22396) | soil metagenome | biome: tundra; feature: field; material: soil | place: USA | collected 2010-05 | depth 0.15 m | reverse complement strand
GAGGAAAAGACCTGAACGGGCTGTCCCCGACATCTTCCTTCGCGTGGGATGAGTTATTGGTAGGGACAGGTTTTAGAGTGGCGCGCGACACCCGGCGGCGCTTCGTAGTGGTACGATGCCGTAAGGCTCGCGGGGAGGATCCGACGAAAACTCTCCTCAATAGACTAAGAGGCCTTCAGAGGGGAAAAAGTCAGAAATAATTTTGGATGGTACCTCACGGTCGCCTTTGGTTTCAATAACCTCGGCGGTTGCCATTCACAGGTGACATGATTAGCCAGCAAACAGTGGCTGCGAAACCGAAAAGCCCGTTCGGGACGAACATGAGTCCACCCCGTGCAAAACCAAATTCGACAACGGAGCGAAACCCCCGCCAGGTTGCCACGTGCCGACTGGAAAGGCCAAATCCTTAGTTCTCATTGCGATTCGGCCAGGGAATGCCTGTCGTACGGAATTTCTGCGGAGCACAGCGGTCACTCCATGCCTGCAACTGCGTTCCACAGTCATGCGATAATGTCCCGACAGGAGAATTAAAGTTGGAAGAACTTTACGGGGGCGTTCCCGGTTATTTGACGGCGAGGTGAGCCATCTTGGATTCGAGATTCCAGAAGATCATCTTAAGCACGGTCAGGCCGAACGAGGTCTATGGCCGCGCCGCCATTCGCTTCGCGGTTACAGATGCCACAACCGCGCCAGCGTACGTGCCCCCGCAGGCAGAGAGTAAGATTCCGGGGCCCTGCTCGAGGATGACTGCCCGCTTCTCCACTAGAACCATGATGAAGACTACGACGAATGGCGTTGCATCCAGCGCCAGCATGAAGGGCCAGTCCTTACGGTAGGCGTCGATGTTCCTCCGCGACAGCAGGAACTCGCAAACGAAGAAGTACACCGCCAGCGAAGTAAACGCGGCAATTAAGCCCGCCGTTTCGCCGACAAACATAAGAACAAGGAATGAGGGTAGTCCGAGTAAAAAGGCAATCCAAGTCTTCCGCATTTTTTCCTCGTTTTTCTGAATATACGCTCCTGAAATTCTGACTGTTTTCCACCACCGGCATAGGGGCATCAACTGATCGCTAAAACCGATAGTAACTCCAGCTTGCCTAGGTAGAAGAGTGGTCGGACTGTTGGTCGGCTGAATACCGAGGGTCCGGCCAGTTTCTTCACGAACCGAGGTTCAAATCTGCCGCGCTATGAAACGGAGTTCATGGCGCGCCAGAGCCAGACGCCGAGAATCAGAAGAAGCAATACACCCACCAAAGTCCCAGAGGCCCAGAGCGGTGTGCTCAGGCGATTGAGCTTGTCCACTATGACATGCTGTTCCTCTGCTGCCTTGCTCTCGCCTTTGCTCAGGAAAAGAGTGTCTTCTTCGTGGATCGTCAGCGTCCCGCGGTAAACGAGCAACGCCAGCCAAAGAACAGCCAAGAGTACCCAGAGCAGCGACAAATACCCGAGCCATCCTGAAATTAACGCATCCATGGCACCCTCCCATGTCGGGCCGCACGTAACCTTCGCAGTCGAGTGGCCTACGTCCGTGGCGGCTACCACTAATCCGTATCATCCCTACGGCAATTGAGAGACGAATGCGGTGACCGCCATCACGCCTTGAGGTGACCACCGACACTCATGCGAGGCTATTCGCAATAGGAACGGCGAGAGTCAATCAACAACAATGGAACGGATCAGACTAGACTGGTAGACTAGGCCAGTTAGCCCTTTAGATTCAACGGCGGGGCTGTAGCTCAGGCAGGATTGGCCCAAGCAACCCTAGGGTAAGCGCGATTTACGGTCTCAATTCTTGAAGGCTGTCAAACTGATGCAAACTTGACACAAACTCTCCCAAAAAAGTTCTAAAATCGTCCCCTTGGGCGCACCATTCCTATCCGGAAATCTTAAGCCTCCCACATTTTCGCTGCTCGCAAAACATGGGGCACTCGCGCTAAGCAGGAATTTAGCGAGAGTTTGAGAGAGCATGGAAAGTTACTACGCCGCCGTAGTTGGACATCAGGCGCATGTCGCCATTGGAATTCGCTGCGCCATCCGCGGCAATAAGTTTCACAGGAGCCCATGCTCCATCTAAATAACCTTCGGTGGAAAATCGAAGAACTGCGCTTCCAGAAGCCGGGTCGTGGCTGAAATCGGGGATTTCAGCGTGGAAAACGCCATCCTCGTCAGGGATTGCTTCGCCAGTGAGGGTAATATCGAAATATGGAGATCCATCTTCTCCAGAATTGAATAACCGGATCTCAATCTTGTGGGTTTTGCCATCAAGCAAATTCGAGGAAATAATCTGTCCGGTAAACGTGATCTTGGGGAGCTTGATGCATTCAAAGCTTTCGTTGCCGGAGTAGGCGGAAAGGTCTGACACTTGAACAATCTTCAATTGGCAGCCGGGGGCGTAAAAGGCGACTTGGAGGCTGGATGCGGGACGGCCCCCAATCAGGGTATGAATGAGAAAGGTGTCTGGTTCCTTTGGAATATCGAACCTATCGAATAAAGATTCATCCTGCTTGCCCTTGGCACTAAGCGTGTAAAACGCTGAAATCATTTCGTCAAACCAATTGTCGCCCGAGTCTAAGCCGGCTGGTATCTTCAATTTGAAATCCGGCGGAGGCGCACCGGCGGGATCGAGGGATTGAGGCAGCCCCGAGAGCCGCGGATTGGAGTAAAGGAGCCGCTGGCAAAGATTGAGGACGGGGTTCGAGAGTTCATCGACGAGAGATTGAGAAACAGGAGCATCGTCGGGATAGTCGCGGCCGCGCCCGAGATTCCGGGATACGTCGAAAAAGATTGATGGCAACCCGGTGGATGGATTAACGGGATTCGGCATCATTCCTGTATTCCTTGGCCTAACTAGTAATGCGAGTTGCGCCTTGAGTTGGGCCTACGTTGTCCCGGAATTCTTTGCGGATTGCAGAAGATTTGCTAATTCGCCGGCCTTTTGCCAAGTCTCTTGCCTCACTTGGATGATCCGATTCACGCAATCGCTTTCACCGAATGAGGAGCCGTCCGCGCATTTCACGTTTTATGCTCGCACAGCAATCTCGATTGCCGCGGAGGATTTCTTATTAACAATCAAACTGTGCTCGTATTACCGTCGCCCCGCCTGCATCACCCCCTTACCCTAATCTCCACAAGCGGAGAAATACTCCCCATTAAGGAGCTCGATGAGAACGAGATGTTACGCTCCGTTGCACGATCGACTGCCAGCGAAAGGTTTGCGATTTCCGTTGAGAGGTCCAAGGGCGGCAGTGAACTTCTAGATATCGGGCCGACCTGGTACGCGGATAAAATTATGGTCTACGATATCTGTCGTTCGCCAAAACTCTGTCCACCTTTGAATTCAACAATTTAGAGCGTTGCCATCCACAGGCAAGTCGCGCTACCACGCAGGCATGTTACATGCTATCGGACTCCTACTGACCTCGATTATTCGCCTTTTCCGCACGCGCCGGAGCCTCTGGCTCGCAAACTTGTGTTTTTGGGCAGCACGGATTCAAGGGATTCGGTTAAGTCGAATCAGTCACTTACGGCCTACGCAGGACTAGGGTTTTTGGGCAGGCTGCCTGCTCGTCGTCGTGGATGAATCCAAAGCATCGAAACGTGCTATAACGCTAGATACACAAGGGGGCTGCACCCGGCGAAGGTCCAGCGACTGGGTTTTTGCCCAATTCATGCATAAAATCGAAAATCGAGGAGAATCAAAAATGAAGAAATCAGCAATTTGGTTAGCGGCGCTATGTGCGTGCGCATTGCTGCTCGCGGGTGTGGCCATCAACGCCGCTCCCCAGAGCAACTCCAATGTCGCGGGCACATGGACGATCACCATGGCCCCGCCTGCGGGCGGGGGCGGAACGCCTCCTGCATCTCCGACAGTAACGTTCAAGCAGGACGGCTCTAAGCTTTCGGGAACTCAGTCCGGGCGCGGTGGCGACACTGCGATTGATGGGTCGGTTTCCGGCAATAACGTGACTTGGTCTCTCAAGCGGACCGGCGGCGACGGCAACGAAGTGACCATCACCTACAACGCGATCGTGGACGGCGACACCATGAAGGGCACGTCAACCTCGTCCATGGCCAACGCAACTCCGCGCGACTTCACCGCAGCGCGGAAGAAGTAGTCTGAATAAAGGTTTACTTCCTGCGCCGGCGGGATTTGCATTCCCGCTGGAGCGAGGGATGGTTCAAGGCGCGCGCTCGAAATGGGGGCGCGCCTTTTTTCTTGCCGGGCTGAATTCCGGTGTTACACGAGTTTTGAGCGCGCATCCTGACTGATTGCATTGGACGGATTGACAGGGAATAGCGTTTGGGCCTACAGACCATGATGCTGTGGGGCGGGTGGACCACCGGTGACGCCCCAAGAAGGCGGATGTAGCCGGCAATAACAAGCCGTTGCGGATTACCGGACAAACTCCCATAGTCGAATACGTCTGTACGCGCACATAGAAGCGGCTTCGTGAAAGGGGGATTAGATCCTCGCTGTATTGCAGCACGAGCAACCTTCGCGCCACAGAAAAATCAAACAAAACGCGAGTGTGTCTCAATGTGAACAGATATCCATCTTCGTGTTTTTTATGCTGCTTACGGAGGAGCTACGATGAGTCAGGCAACTTCCTCTATCAAGGAGAGAATAATATATGGCAGAGCCAAGAGCAGCAAGATACACAGATATCGTACCCGCAAAGAAGACGGTGATAGGCAGCAAAGTCGTCAACGCGCAAGATGAGGAGCTCGGAAAAATCGAAGACCTGGTGCTCGACGCTGGAGCCGGCCGGATCGCTTACGCGGTCCTGTCCTTTGGCGGCTTTCTTGGAATGGGTGAGAAGTATTTCGCGATTCCTTGGAACGCGTTCCACTTCAATTTGAAGGAAAATCGCGCCGTCTTGAACGTTGACAAGAAGCTGTTGAAGAATGCTCCGGGGTTCGACAAGGACAATTGGCCGAACTTTGCTGATTCGACCTGGGGACACAGCATTTACAAACACTATGGCTACACCCCTTACTGGGATGAAGTGTCAACCGACCGCCGCTAATTACAGGACCGGGGCGCCCGGACTTAACCGGATGGCCCATTTGTACCAGCAGGCTGCAATTATTTGCAAGAGTTGGATAAACGTCTGGGATTTATCCAAGTCATCGAGCAATGCTTGACGGACTCTCGAGGCAAGAACAACCAGTTGCCGCTGGCTGATCTGCTGCGGCAGTCGGTCCTCAGCGGCCTGCCGGGGTATGAAGACGTCAATGAAGAGGTTCTCACAAGATCCGACGTTCCCGCATGATCAGTTCGGAGAGAATCTGGGCGCGTGTAGTGTCAGAAAAATCGCGAAGTGCGAGGTTTTCGGAGCACTCAGATTGCGGCGCGCGGTCAACCCGAAGGGCGGTTAGCCGGGCACCGGAATTCAAGTCTTTTCAAAGGAGGCAACAAGATGAAGCCAAGTACTAAGGATGAGATTGAGGGCAAGGTTCACGAAGTGAAGGGTAAGGTTAAGGAGAAGGCAGGACAACTGACGAACAATCCCGACTTGGAAGCCGAAGGCCAGGTCGAAAAGATAGGTGGGAAGGTCCAAAAGAAAATCGGCCAATCGGAGAAAGTCCTCGGCAAATAGCGGGTACGGCTCCGATTGGCACGGGGGGCCGTTTCAAATATCTAAGCCCCATGAAAGGAGAAACATGAAAACGGTCAGATTGTTGGTAACGTTACTCTCGTTCTTAATCGTCGGAACCCTTGTGGGGTGCTCAGGTACAACGAAGTCGCCCGATGTTTCTGACAGCATCCGCAAATCGCTAGACCAGGCCGGTCTCCAGGATGTTTCGGTAAGCCAGGATCGGGATAAAGGCGTCGTTACCCTTGGCGGACACGTTCCATCTGACGGTGACAAGTCACAAGCTGAATCCATTGCCAAGTCCATTGCGGGCGGACAAGTTGTGTCAAACCAGATTGGGGTGATTCCGCCAGCTGCCGAAAGTGAAGCTAAGACAGTCAATTCGGATCTGGACAAGGGTATCGAGAAAAATCTGGACGCTGCTCTCATCCAGCACAGGCTCAACAAGGATGTTAAGTATGGCGTAAAGAATGGCGTCGTGACATTGACCGGCGTGGTTAATTCTCAAGCCAGGCGCGCTCAGGTCGAAAAGGTCGCATTAGCAGTTCCAAATGTGCAGCAGGTGGTGAATGAGCTGCAGGTTAAGGATCAAAAAGCGACTTCGTCACACTGACGCTTCAAGGAGGAGAAATGTTGCGTTGGGCAGTTATATTTTTTGTCGTGGCGTTGATCGCAGCTGCTTTTGGTTTTCTGGGAATTGCGGCGGCGGCGGTGGGGATTGCCCGGATCCTGTTCTATATTTTCCTGGTTTTGTTCCTGATTTCGCTCATCGGCGGATTAATGCGCCGGACGTAGTAGACTACGGGAAAAACGGTGAAGTAGTAGGTTAGATATCCGATTCACAAAGGGTTTGTAATGAAGATGACTGCAGTAGTCGGACTTATTCTGATCATTTTGGGGGTGATTTCCCTGGCGTATCAGGGGATCACATACACGACTCACAAGAAAGTGCTGGATCTCGGTCCGATCCAAGCGACGAAAGAGGAACACAATACGATTCCTCTGCCTCCGATTCTTGGAGGAATCGCGCTTGTGGGCGGAGTGATTCTGATGGCGGTGGGAGGGAAGAAGGAAGGATAGTCCTCCTTTCAAACGTGTCCCTCGCCAAAAGACTTGTCCCTACCAAAAAGTCCGTTCTCCATGAAACTGTTGATCTTATGAATCTGGGAGATGTAGGGTTTCAGGACTATGTTCACCCTACTCGTTTCTCTTCGGGATTGTTTCCGAGCACGCGCTGTTCTGCAAGCTGAAATAATTGCTCTTCGTCACCAACTCTTGGTCTTGCAGCGTTCCAATCGATGCCTGTGCTGCGCAAAGACCTCGTCGGGATCAAGCCGCAATCCTTTCAAGCCGATATTCGTGATGAAGTCCACCCAGAATTGACTTCTTCTTGATTGAGAATCCATCCTTGTATCTGTGACTGAGGTGGACAACCGGCAGCGCGGGCGGACTATCCGGAATGCCCGGTCCCAAACTCATGTGCGGCCGTCCTGCATTGTAGTGAATGGCCCATTCTCTGGCCAACGTGCGCACATGTCGCTCGTTGAATGGAATGAACCAATCCAGACATTCCCGCCGCAGGCTGCCGATCAACCTGGAATAAAACTAGCGAGTAAATTTCATGTGGAATCTAAATCTACAATAATCTCATGCGGAGCTGGTGGCAGCGGGATAGTCCAAACTGGTTTCAGAATAAGTTGCTGGTTCGAGATCTCGTTAGTTATCTGTGGCGATTTGAATTGCGCGGTTGAGTAAATGCTAAGTCCCAGTAGCCACGAGCCCGTTGCGAACGATATTGCCGCCATGATGCGAAACTTAACCATTGTTGTGTCTAAGGTTCGAAGGATACAACGATGCCTGGTCTGACGAGAAATATCTCCGAGAGCGGTTTGCCATATCGTTTGCGAAATGTCTGCGGAGTTCTTACAGGGAACGGGCCTTGAATAGCGACGGCCATAAGAATCAGGCCTAGAGACAATCTCACGATTCACCCCCTCCAGAGAGGTATAGCGTACTGCCGTAAGATATTGAACGCAAAGTGAGAAAGAACAGCGGCGCGCCCGGAGAGATTCGAACTCCCGACCTTCTGGTTCGTAGCCAACCAGGTCAAGTCTGGGCCAACGAAGTTTTCACGAACACTACGCAGACGAAGGCGACATTGCAGCGCGGTACCATAAAAGTTGATCAGAAAAAATCCGCAGGCACAAACGCGCCCTAAGCCAAAAGGGGGAGCCCTCATTTCTGGTCAAAAAAACGGCTAACGCCCACTAGCCTCACTGCGAGGCCATTAGCGACGTCTCCGAGCAGTCATTGAACGATTTTGCGTCACGCTCTAATCCTTGGGAGTGCTGAGGAAAAGGGCAGTCAACCGATTCGAGAATAGGCGAGCGAATCAGCGTCGTAATGCTCTACGTTCGTCTAAGACAGAGCGTCCATCACTGGACGCTCGGCGCCATGGTAGGTAGCGCCAACCAATGCCGTGGATGCGAATTGTGCACGCCTGCTCAAATAGCAATCGACGATATGTCTAGAGTTCACTTTACTTACGAGTGAGAACTTGAATCCAGTTTGCGTTGAACCGCCTCGACAGCGGCTTTCCCGAAGGTGTTTACTGCAACCTACATAGACTCGTTCTAAACGGGCAGTCAAGCACTTTGAGCGGTGAACAATCTATGCCGCAATTTAAAGGAATGAAATGCAAACACTTCGCAGGCTCCTGGCACTTGTAGTTTGCAGTGCCGGCGGATTTATAACGCCCGGGGGACTCGAACTTGCCGAGGTCGCGGGCCTCAAAAAATACGGTCATTACACTACGTCGGCCGAAGCTCTTTACAACCTAATCCAGATACTGCGGATGACGCAGGGCTTCGCCGGCATGACCGCCGAAGCACGACAGAAATACTTCCCGGACGTGGACCCTTCGGTTGATTCGCTGCTGACCCGAAAGGCAGCAGAGCGGCTATGGGCTCGGATCCAGAGCAAGATGGTACAGCCACCGGCCGAAAAGGGCGGCCCTGGACACTCGGCCGGAATTTTGGCGGTCGACGAACACGGCAATGTCGCGGTCATCTTGCATTCCTGCAACGGTATTTTGTGGGGAGCAACGGGGATCTTCGTCGATGGAATCTCCATCCCCGATTCCGCTGTTTTTCAGCAACGCGCGATCGCTGAAGCAGGGCCTGGCGTGCGCCTGCCTGAGTCAACCAACCCATTGCTCGTGTTGAAAGGTGGCAAGCCTGTGCTCGCTTCGGTGGCGATCGGTTCGGCACTGCACGACGCGACTCTCGAGAACCTCATCAACGTCCTTGATTTTGGAATGGATCCGGAGACTTCGGTCAACCAACCGAACACGCGGGGGCCATACATGGGAGTGGTCGCAAACGCATCGGGGAAACCCGAATACGAAAAGGAAGCAATCGGCGAAGGCGAGTTTTCGCAATCGGTGCTCGACGGCGTGGAGGCTCGAGGCCAACCCATCAAACTCGTCCCTAAGTATGGCCAACCCGGTTATTGGATTGGAATTCAGATAGATCCCAGTGCCCACAAACTCAAGGGTGCCACTACACCGCTATTACCCGCCCTTGTGGAAAGCTACTGACGCTTTCGTTTGATGCCGATCATGATGCGGTTTACGGCGTATCCGGAAGTTGAGAATCTAGCCCGTAGCTGCGCCTTCAACTCCCGTCTTGGCGACAATCCGGGAGTTATCAGGTGGCATCCAGACCGCTTTCCTAGGTCGAGGAAGCGCAAGTCCAAACGCTGAAGAATTTGGTGCTGGGTCAATTTTAGCGCTTTCGATTGCACTCAACGGCGTGCACAGGTGTCCGATTCCGCGACACCGTCTCGCGAAAGCGGGCAACTGCCAGTCGTCAATGGCTGCCCCTTAACGGGATAAGTCCTTTCCTTTGATCAGGTTCCCTTCCCCATTGCGGCGGAATCGAAGTTGCATGTTCGCAAGGGTGTTGACTCTCTACATGCCTGGGTGTAGGAATCCTACATCCTGGGAGGGGCCATGAAGGAGCACTACAAGAACCGGATCGAACTGCTGCAGGGCACCCTCGACATGCTGATTCTCCAGACTTTGCAATGGGGACCGAGGCACGGCTACGGATTGAGCCAATCCATCCGCACGAACTCCGGCGAAATCCTGAAAGTTGATACCGGCTCGCTCTATCCGGCACTGCACCGGCTGGAAAAACAGAAATTGATCGCCGCGGAATGGAAAGTATCGGAGAAGAACCAGCGGACGCGGGTATATCGGCTGACGGTCAAAGGCAAGAAGCAGTTGGTGTCCGAGCGTTCACGCTGGTCGCAACTTTCCGAAGCCATTGCGGGGGTGCTGAATCCGGCGAAGGGTGAAGGTGAGGCATGAGATTTTTATTCTGGCGGCGCAAGCGGGATGACGAACTGGACGAGGAGATACAGAGTCATCTGCGAATGGCGGCGCGCGAGCGAGTGGGACGCGGTGAATCTTCGGATAGAGCAGAGCAGTCTGCGCGGCGGGAACTGGGAAATGTTGGGCTGGTGAAAGAAACCACACGAGATATTTGGGGATGGCGGTGGCCCGCGGATGCTGCACGGGATTTGCGGTATGGCCTGCGAATGCTGGGGAAGAATCCCGGCTTCACCGCCGTCGCGGTGCTGACGCTCGCGTTGGGCATCGGCGCGAACGCCACGGTCTTCACTGTCGCGGAGGCGGCTTTGCTGCGCTCGTGGCCGGCGAAGTCGCCTGAAAGGCTGGTAAAGATCATCGCCACAACGCCACAGGGCAGGGACGATTCGTTTTCTTATCCTGACTACCAGGACTTGAGCGAGCAATGCCGCTCACTCGAAGGGATCGTCGCCTGGTCGCGCCACGGAAAAATACTGCGCATAGAAGCAGAATCGCAACTCGTCCTTGATGACGTGGTTTCACCCAGCTATTTCACGGTATTGGGTGTCAACGCGCGGCGTGGCCGGACATTCTCGGCCAAGTCCAATCCAACCGATGAACTGGTCGTTGTGATCAGCGACGTCCTGTGGCACCGCGTTTTCAATGCCGATCCAAACCTGGTCGGTAAGCCGGTCATGCTCACGGACAGGAGTTACACCGTCATCGGTATCGCGCCCCCGGGCTTCCGCGGCCTCCAGCGCGGAGTGCCCACCGATCTTTGGCTGCCCGTCACCATGGAATACGGAGGCCATCTGCAGGATCGGGCCTACCACGATTTTGAGCTGCTCGGCCGGCTCAGACCGGGCGTCACGGCCACACAGGCAAAGGCTGAGCTTGAGACCATCGGGCCGCGCTTGGCCGAGGCCTATCCGGCTACCAACAAGGCGAGGACTTTCACACTGGTATCCGAGAGCGAGCGCCTGCGCGACGCGGTGTTTCCCACCTTCATGCTCATGGCAGCGGTTGGGTTGGTGCTGCTCATCTGCTGCGCCAACGTCGCCGGACTGGTTCTGGCGCGGTCGGAGATGCGCCAACGCGAGGTTGCAGTGCGGCTGGCGCTCGGAGCCGGACGTGGACGACTGGTGCGCCAGTTGCTCACCGAGAGCGCCCTGCTGGCCTCGGTTGGAGCGGGGCTAGGATTGCTTTTGGCCACATGGCTTTTCAGCTTGCAACACGCGTTGATGCCTCCTTCGCCCATTGAGGTCGGTCTTGACCTGCGCCTGGATACTTCGGTTCTCGCCTTTACGCTGGTCGTTACTGCGCTCACCGTGGTTGTTTTCGGACTGGTACCCGCCCTCCAGGCTACAAATTCGAACCTTATTCCGGCCCTCAAGTCGGAGCAGTCTGCGGGCAGCCCGGGACGCCGCTTTGGAATGCGAAACGTCCTGGTGTTGGGCGAGATTGCGCTTTCCATGGTGTTGCTCACGGCGTCCGGCCTCCTGCTGCGAAGCCTGCTTTACAGCCGCGGTATGAACGTGGGTTTCGATACACGAAAGAGCCTCCTGTTTTTCGATCTCTCGCCAGGTCTCGCTGGCTACAACGCCGAGGGGAGCGTGAGATTCTTCCAGCAGGTGGCGGAAAAAGTGGGCGGGCTCGAGGGGGTGAGGCGCGTAACCCTCGCGCGCCGTGTGCTGCTTTCCGATTCGGGCGGTGGCGCCGACCAGCGTGTTTCGATTCCTGGCGTCGAATTGCCACAGGGCCAGCCAAACGTCCCTATCAAGTTCAACGCGGTCGGCCCCGATTACTTTGAGACTATCGGTACGCGCCTAATCGAAGGCCGCGATTTCACCGCGGCCGACGGCCCTTCACCTGCCAGAGTCGTCCTCATCAGCCAGACGATGGCGCGCCGGTTCTGGCCCAGCAGGGATGCCCTCGGCCAGCACATCGTCGCCGATGGCAAAGACTTCCAGATCATCGGCGTGGCAGAAGACGCCAAAATCAACGGGATCCACGAAGCGCCCGAGCCCTACATGTATTTTCCGTTCGCGCAATCGCCCGTCAACGAGGGGACGCTCATCGTGGAGACGCGGGGCGATCCGCGGACGATGGTGACCGCAATTCGGAGCGACATCGGAAGCGTCGACCAGAAGGTGCCGGTTGAAATCCGAACCCTAAACTATCTCATGCAGCAAGCATTTTGGGCAGACCAGACGGCCGCAGCCTTCGTCGGCGCGCTCGGCATCATGGGCATGTTCTTGGCCGCCATTGGCCTCTACGCTGTCATTGCATTTCTGGTGAATCGGCGACGCCACGAAATCGGCATCCGCATGGCGATGGGCGCCGAGCACCAGGACATCCTGCGGTTGGTGGTCTCCCAAGGGCTGAGGCTCGCTGCCATCGGAATCGTCCTTGGCCTTGCGGTTTCGCTGGCCGTCACTCGGCTTATGTCGGACTTGCTTTATGGCGTCAGGCCGCGAGATCCAGTTACTTTTGCAGTCAGCGCGGCAGTAGTGATTTTGATTGCCCTGGTGGCAATCTACATCCCGGCGCGGCGCGCCACGCGCGTGGACCCGATGGTCGCACTTCGGCACGAGTAGCGCGAGATGCAGGGTTCAAACTTGGGAAAGGCGTGCTCGCCAGTTGAGTTTTGAGAGCGAAGCACCCAGCCACCCCGCCAGCAGCTTGCAATGCTCCTACCGTTGCCCGTACCGCAAAGATTCTTCTGAAAAATTCTAGATGTACGAACACCCGCTAAGACCGCATATAGGGTCCCCGTCCTTCGCAGAAAAACCGGTCGGTCCAACCTGATTCAGGGCCTGCCGGCGGCTCGACTCCCCCCGCCTCCAATATCGTAATACTTATAAAAGCATTTGGTTTGCTTCGGAATCGATCCTTCGCGCCGCGGGTCTGACTCTCTCTAAGAAAGGCGAGACGGCGTTATAATCCGCTCAGAAACCAAAGAGCTGCCGCACACGATTTGCGTGAGTCAATGATCGTACGTCGCTCGAAGGAGAAATAATGCAGAAGCGCAAACTCGGAAAAAGCAATTTAGAAGTCTCGGCTCTCGGACTTGGCTGCATGGGAATGAGTCATGGCTACGGTCCCGCGGGAGACAAACAGGAGATGATCTCGTTAGTTCGGTCGGCCGTCGAACGCGGGGTCACATTCTTCGACACCGCCGAGGCCTACGGTCCATTCAAAAATGAAGAACTCGTGGGTGAAGCGCTCGCGCCTTTCCGCGATCAGGTGGTGATAGCCACCAAGTTTGGGTTCAAATTTGATGCGGACACCGGCAAGCAGGCCGGCGTGGATAGTCGGCCGGAACATATCAAGCAAGTCGCCGAGGCGTCGCTTAGACGACTCAAAACAGATGTAATCGATCTTTTCTACCAGCACCGTGTTGACCCGAATGTGCCAATCGAAGACGTCGCCGGGACCGTGAAGGAGCTGATTCGGGAAGGCAAAGTGAAGCACTTCGGACTTTCTGAAGCAGGTGTGCAAACCATTCGTCGTGCACATGCAGTTCAGCCCGTCACCGCTCTCCAGAATGAGTATTCGCTCTGGTGGAGAGAGCCTGAAATAGATGTGATCCCCGCGCTAGAGGAACTCGGAATCGGGTTCGTTCCATTCAGCCCTCTTGGCAGAGGTTTCCTTACGGGAACGATCAGCGAAGAAACAAAGTTCGACAAGAGCGATTTCCGCAACATCGTCCCTCGCTTTACGGCAGAGAACCGGAAAGCGAATCAGACGTTGGTGAATATGCTCCGCACGTTCGCGCAACAGAAGAGAGCGACTCCTGCTCAGATCGCACTCGCCTGGCTGCTTGCGCGGAAACCGTGGATTGTGCCGATACCGGGCACGACCAAGCTGCATCGGCTCGAAGAGAACATCGGAGCTGCTAACGTCGAACTTTCGCCCGGCGATCTCCGGGAACTGGAGACCGCGGCCTCAAAAATCGCGGTTCAAGGCGCTCGGTACCCCGAAGAGTTGCAAAAAATGGTGGGGCGCTGAACAGCAAAGAGCAGCGAAAGCCGAGATAAATCGGATTAGCCGGCCGCGTTTCTTGCTGGTTCTGAGCGCGGAAGGAGAACGCGCAGTGGGGCCGTCACAAGTCAGGCTACACACCAAACCGAGCTAAGCACGGAGGCTTCGGCCCGTAGCGCTATTCGGACAGGGATTCGACTCCCCCGCCTCCATAATTTCTTAGCTTTTGTATTGAGGTAGTTGACGGCCACCCTTTGTTCGCGCACGCTGCTAATCGGAAAACCCTCGGGGTCCGATTAGAGTCCGGTGGGGATTCAAGAAGAGCGAAAGCAGTCAGTCATCAACGAAGAGTGCCGCCCACCGCAACCGAATGCAAATGTAGGGGATTGCCGGGGAAATCCGCCTGATTTGAGAAACCTTCAAACCGCTTTATCAGGGGCGCGCTCTAGCCACCTAAGCTACAGGCCCACGGAAACGCGGAGAACAGCGAACGAGATTTTATCATCTACTGGCGGAAAGTGCCTAACTGCTGGGCTTGCATCTACCAATGGCGGTTAGAAGTGCTAACCGTGGGCTATCCGAATTCCTTGCGGGGAGTGGTTTGGTTGGGCCCTACTTGTCCGATCGCAATTTGAGCTTTCGCGTAATTTTCGCCGCGAATTGCGCTGCCCGAAATGCGGCGGAGCATCGCGAGTTGGCCGATGTGCGTGAGCGAGTCGGCAACCGGTCCCTGAAACAGATTTTCAGCGGGCAAATTAAGCGGCAAGTTTGACGCAAGATAGCCGTCAAAAGCGGCGACCGTGCGGAAGAATCGCTCCGTCGCCTGCTGCCATGGCAGTCGTTGTGAGTCGTGCCACTCGTTGCGTCCTTGCGCGAGAGCTAGCGCCCAATCATAGAGATCGCCAACGTGCGCTAGGATATCGGCGGGCGTTCGCGTGGTGGGACTGAGCTTGAAACCTGCGAACTCGGCCGGCGCGCCGCGCAGCACCTTTGCGCCGCGATAGGCCACCGTCGCAACCGTATGCCGCAACAGCGCGGTGCGGGCGTCAGTTTCAGGCGTCATAAGCGAGCGATACCTCCTGTAGATGGACGCCAAGTTTAACGAAAGTTTTGAAGCGCGCCAACTAGAATTCACCGCGAACGGTCGATATTGCGGGCCGGCCGCTTGAGACGCTTGCGGCGGTAGCGTATGATTCGGAAGATTTCTTTTTACCGTGCAGCTTGCGCCGCGCGAAAAAGTAAATTAGTCCCGAAAAATAATGATTACACGCTTAATTGGAACATGCAGCCGCTGGCTGCTGGACAAAATTGTGGGCGCGCTCGCGGCCACCGGAATCAATCCGAATGTCCTCACATTCATTGGGTTAATTGTGAATTTCTGGGCGGCGGCGATGTTTGCCACGGGTCTGTTCAAGGTGGCCGCAATCGTGATTTTCTTTGCGGGCTTTCTGGACATGCTGGATGGGCAGGTGGCCCGGAGGCAAAATCGCGTTACAGCCTTCGGCGCGTTCTATGATTCGACGCTAGATCGGTATTCCGATATGGCGCTGTACCTGGGACTGCTCGTTTATTACGCCGCGAATGGACAGACGCCCTACGTGATTCTCGGCGCCGTTGCTACGGCGGGTTCCGTGATGGTTAGCTACACGCGCGCGCGCGCCGAATCGTTGATTCCGCTCTGCAAAGTTGGATTCATGGAGCGGCCTGAGCGCATGGTGCTGCTGATTATTGGCGGACTGTTTGATAGGATGGCGCCGGTGCTGTGGGTAATCGCCGTGGTATCCACAATCACTGTCATCCACCGGATTGTTTATACGTGGCAGGAAATGCGCGCGGGACGCACGCTGCCCAACCCCCGCATCAGTCTTTAACTTTTTTCCGCAACTTTTCCCGCAGCTTCGCGCACATCGTAGTAAGCATCCACCGGAGCCGCCATGATGGCGCGGACGCGTTCTTTCAGTGCGGGCACATCATCCTTTTTCAATCCAACCGTTTCAATTGTATCGTGAATGTAAACGACAATCTGCGACGGATGAACCCACCAGCGATCTTTACGATTGAACTCAAACGATCCGGTGGTGCTGATGGGAACAATCGGATATCCAAATTGTACCGCCATCCGGAATACGCCGTCCTCAAACGAACCCATGCGTCCGGTTAGTGTCCGCCTTCCTTCGGCAAAAACAATCAGGCTGACGCCGCTATCCAGCGCTGCTCTGGTTTCGCGCCACAATCGCTTTAAGTCCGAGGGACGCCGCGCGTCCGGCACCGGGACGTTTCCGAAACGTCTCATCAGGATGCCATACAAAGGAATTTTAAAATGTGATTCGAGTTCCAGACCGCGAACGTTTTGCGGAATCGAGGCACAGAGCACGAATGGATCAAACAGATTAACGTGATTGGCAATAAAGAAGCTCGTACGTTGCGGATCGAATCCCGGCGATCGCTCGACCGTCAGGCGCGCGCCGGCCAATCGAATTAGGTTACGGCAAAAAAACCGGACCGCTCCATTGAATTTGCGCGGATTGACAAAAACTGCGAGCAAAACCAGTGTCGGAACTAGAAAGCCGAAATAGAATCCGCTGACGAACAATAGAACTGCGCTACGAACCGCCAGCCAGGCATTTTTCATGCGATGACGTCCAGTGCACCCGGCAACACTTCCAGCAATTGCGGCTGGATCGTCAATACTTCGCCGTCCACCATCACGTCCACAGGGCCTTCCAGCTGAAATTCGATTCGGCTGGCACTGTTGCGCGATGCGCGCGGATGATTCAGATGCGTGCCGTCAAACAGCGTGGGAAAATTTCGCAGCAGCGCAAGACGGCCGATAGCTCCCCAGCGGACATATTCGATCAGGCCGCTATCGGATTCGGCTTGGGGAGCAATCATCATTTTTCCGCCGGTATATTTGCTGTTGTTGAATGTGAGGAATAAGCAGCGGTCGGTATCGAATTGCACATCGCTATCCAGCCGAAGCGGAAACGCGCGCCGACGCAAACGCATCAGGCTTCCCAATACCGCGAGCACGTAGCCGGCTTCGCCGAGGCGCTTGAAGCGCCCGTTGGCGAGCGCGGTTACGTCGGCTGTAAAACCAACGCTTAATAAATTGATGTAATACAGAACTCCTGTGGCGTGAGTAAGCATCAAAACATCGCAGCGCCTGCGTTTTCCGGTGAGAAGAGCCTCGGTTGCGTGTTGCAGCCCGTTCTTGCTGAAATCGCGCAAAAACGAATTACCCGTGCCCAGCGGCAAAAATCCAAGCGCGACTCGATCTCCGTTGTGCAACGCTTCCGGAAAAAGACCGTTGACGATTTCAAATCCCGTTCCATCGCCGCCGACAGAAATAAAAGTCCGGTATCCGTTCGCGTAGGCATCTCGCGCCAGACGCGTGGCGTCGCCCGGCCCGGAGGTATTCACCGCGTCCACTTTGATTCCGGACGCGCGCAGCCGGTCGAGCGCCGCTGGGGCGAGTTTCCCGGCGCGGCCTCCGCCAGCGGCTCGATTGACGATCGCGAGCATCTCTTTCTTCATAGCGGGGCCATCGCTGTTTTCCGATCCAGTGTGGTCCGAATCTGTTGCGCCAGATCAATGCGCTTTACTTTCATCGAAGCCGTGCGCGGGAAATCCTGGTCCCAAATTACAACGCGACTTACGCGCTTGTAGTTCAACAGTTTCTGATTGCGCACGGAGAGTTCCGCGCGCAGCGCGTCATCCATAAGCCGGTTTTGCTCAGGGTGCACAACGATAAGCAATTCCTCCCCGACCATGGTTCGCTCTGACCAAATGTAATTGGCGGCAAATACGCAGAATTCTTTGATCGGCAAGCCCTCGAACGCATTTTCAATATCTTCCGGATAAATATTTTTGCCTTCGGCCGTGACAATCATGTTCTTCTTTCGGCCCAGTAATCTTAAATGCCTGGTCTTGCTGATGCGGCCGAGATCGCCCGTTTGCAGCCAACCGTCCACAATGGTTTCAGCCGTTAGTTCGGGATCGCCCAGATATTGCGACATCACGGTTTTGCTGCGCACGACCACTTCACCAACGCCGTACTCGTCGGGGTTTGCGATCCGCACTTCGATTCCGGGTAGCGGCCGGCCAACTGTATCGGGGTGAAAGGGATGAAAATCGTTCAACGTTACTGCGGTGCCTGCTTCAGTAAGTCCGTAACCGTTCGCAACTGGAATACCGAGATCGTAGAAAAACTGCAGGGTTTCAGGCTCAGTGAATGCTCCACCAACAAAAAGCGTGCGCAGTTCTCCGCCAAACGCAGAGTGCACTTGACGCAGCAATCTGCGGCTGAGCCACATTTTCGGTGACCTTCGGGTACAAGCGCGATTCACAGCCACTAATGCGTCGAGAATTGCGCGTTTGGATTTGGGTAGCGCGTCAAATCGCGCTTGCAGTCCCTTTTGAAGATTCTTTAGTACCAGCGGAACCAATGCCATGTATGTGATTTTGTAACGCGTGAATGCTTCGCGAACGTATTCCGGCCGCAAGGTTCGCAAGTGCACGACGGTTGCGCCGCACGTAAACGGCCCGATAAATCCAACCATGAAATCAATCGCGTGATTTGTGGGAAGAATGCTGAGGTAGCGGACGCCCGGCCAGAAAGAATAGTGCTTCGTTAGCGCCTGACATTGCTCCAAATAATTTTCATGTGTAAGCACGCAGCCCTTGGGCCTTCCACCCGTGCCGGATGAATATACGATGCACGCCCAATCATCCCGGCGGCGTGGCGCGAAAACCGGGTCAATCTCGGAGCGAAATTCCTCCCAGCGAATTGCTCCGCCAAGATCCGCGTCATCTGGAGCTTCGGTCACAAGCTCAATGAAAACGCGATGCTTGTCGAATCCTTCTGACTGCATCATGGCGCGCCAGATTGGATATTCGACGACCAGCACGGTGGCATGAGAATGCGTCAGCAAGGCCATTTGTTCGGGCGGGGTCAGTTTGTAATCGAGTGGCACCAGCACGCCGCCCGAATAAAAGATGGCGTATGCCGAAATCAGCCACTTCGACTGATTGGTCATGATGATGGCGGCGCGATCGCCGGCGTGAAAACCGCACGCCTGCATTGCCGCAGCCAACGGAAGCGCGGCCTGCTTGAATTGTTTGTAGGTGAGCCGCTCTTTTTCGCGCTCGCGGTCGGCTTCGATCAGACAGACTTCATCCGGCCAGCGGTCCAGCGCATCGCGTAGTGCCGCGCCCAAAGATTCGTACTTGCTCAAGTCCAACATTTAAGTCAGGGCACGCCCAGAGAGCGTGGGTAGAGCAGTAAGAATATCAGGAATTTGGCGGATGAATGTGGTGATGGCGTGCACAGAAATCGCTTGCCGTTTCGACTATAAGCGCGACTGAATGCGAGTGGCCAGTGTGCGAAAATCGCTCACGCCCTGCATTTCATAATCAGGGAGCTCAATACTGAAATGTTGTTCGAGGCGTGTAAGCATTTCAAGAGCCTGCAGGCTATCGATTCCGAGCTTTTTGAAAAAGTCGTCGCCGGGCGCAAGCGATTTGCGCGGCACTTTGAAATGCTGTGCCGCAAGGTCCAGAACCTCGTCGGTGGTTTGGTCGATTGTTCTCATTTTCTATGTCGCTCGAGTGGCACGCCTAGGCTGAATCCGCTTGAGTGTACTCGATAATCTTCGTCGTGCGGAACGCACCTCATACGCCGACTGGAGATTCATCTAAAATTGTTCGCTGGTCCCAAAAAACTTTGCCAATCTTACGGCCGTATCCGCCGTGATGCCGCGCTTTTCCAGCGCAATATCGTTTACGCGTGGAGCAGGCACGTGGATTTGCTTTGCGAGTTCATACGCAGAATAGCCCAGCGGCTTCAGGAACTCCTCGCGCAGGATCTCGCCTGGATGGATTCGCCAGCTTGGAGTCGTGGAGTGCAGTCTAGGCATTCGCTTCACCTCGCACACTTCGTATCGGAAGACCTAGTGATAATCTGTGATTTCGAGCTCGAATGCATCGCCTTCTCTCCACACGAAACAAATTCGATACGGATCGTTAATTCGGATGGAAAATTGGCCATCCCGATCGCCCTTCAGGACCTTTAGGCGGTTACCCGGCACTGCGCGCAAATCCTCCAACCGCATTGCGGATTCCAACAACTGAAGTTTGCGAAGCGCCACCCGCGGAAGAGAAGGGGACGGCCTGCGACGAGATAGCCCAGTCCTCCAGAAGCGTTCCGTTTCCGCGTCGCGGAAGCTGGGAATCACATGACTACATTAACACATCGCGTTCATAACGGTTACCGTTATCAATCACGGCAAGTATGGCAGCGCATCGGAGCTTTCGGCAAACTTTCGCAAGCCTTCCATTACCGCGGGCCGTGTGAACAGTTCGCAAAAAAGATCAATTTCGCGGCGCAGTTCTTCGTGCGGAATCGGCTTCAGGAAGCGCTTCGCCGCGGCGCTGGTTGCGCGATCAAATTTCGACACTTGCGCTGCTGTTGCGCGCGCTACGCCTAACACTTCTCCTTCGGCCGCGAGCTGGCTTACCAGTCCAACGGCCGAAGCTTTTTGTGCGTTGATGCTGCGTCCCGTGAGAAGCAAATCACGCACGACAGCATTTCCAAGATCGCGGCGTAATCGCGGAATTCCACCGAACCCGGGGATTAGGCCGAGCCGCAGCTCAGGAAAACAGAATCGCGCCATCTTGTCGGCGATGATTAAGTCACAGGTGAGTGCTAGCTCGAATCCTCCTCCGAAGCACACGCCGTGCACTGCGGCGATTGTTGTCAGCGGAGTGTCATCGAAAGCGTTGAGCACCGCATGGATGCGATGAAGAAATTCGCGAACGCCGGTCAGCCGCGCGACGGGATCGAGCGGAAGAGAAAATTGATACAGCTCGCGCAAATCTGCGCCAGCCGAAAAACCTGCGGCCAGGGAGCTGTGCACAATCACTGCGCTCGCGTGTTGGGCCAGGCCGTCAAGCGCCGCGATAAACTGTTCCAGCTCGGCGAGCGTTTCTGAACCAATTTCGTTTGCCGGCGAACGGTGTAACTCAAGCTCAATGATAGATTCCCGCAGTGTCCACGACAGTGTTTTCCCAGTGAAGGAGTTCATGCCCTTTTCTCTCGATAAAGTGCTTCTATTTGCTGCGCGAAATGTTCGGCGATTGCATTGCGGCGCAACTTTCCGTTCGCGGTCATCAATCCGCTTTCCATTGTGAACGCTCGAGGCTCCACATGGAAGCCGTGAATGCGTTTGTAATGCGGCTGCCCGGCGTTCATCGTCTCAATTTTCTTCGCTACGCTTTCGCGTGTAAGGTCCCCCGTCACGATTGCCGTCAAGTAACTGCGGCCGTGTCCGATGAGCACAACTTGTTGCGCGCCCGGCAGCGCCGCCTGTAACTTTTCTTCGATTGGCTCCGGCGCGACATTGTGTCCGGAACTCAACACCAACAGATTCTTGATTCGTCCGATGATGCGCCAATTGCCGTTGGCATTCAATTCGCCTTGATCGCCGGTGTGGAACCATCCATCGCGCAAAACCTTCGCAGTTTCTGCGGGACGGTTCCAATAGCTCGGAAATATATTCGGTCCGCGCACAAGCATTTCTTCATCGGCGCCCAGTTTCATTTCAATGCCAGGCACAGCCGATCCGACCCAGCCCGGTTCCACAAGCCCCGGAATGTCCAGCGTACAAATCGCCGTTGTCTCGGTGAGTCCGTATGCCTGCAGCACAGGAATACCCAGCATCATAAAGAAAAGCTGCGTATCGCGCGAAAGCGGCGCTGAACCGCAAATGAGCGCCTTCAGATTCGGGCCAATCTTCTTGCGAATTGTGGGGAAAACCGCGGTACGCGCAATCGTCAGCCAGAGACCATTTTCTGCGCGCGGATTTTCCAGGTCGTGCCGCGCGAACCACCCGGCCTTCGCGCTATTGAAAATCTTTGCGACGATTCCGCCCGTCTTGATCACGTTATCTTCAACGCCGCGCCGCACTCGTTCCAATAGCAGTGGCACGTTCAGGGAATAATGTGGCGCGGCAATTTTCATTTCCGTCTGCAAGCGGCTGATGTTCATCGAAAGCGTGAGCACGGTTTTGCGCGAAAGGCAGGAAAGCAGCAGCATCCACGCCGCGGCGAAATTAAAAGGCGCGTAGTGAAATACGCGCTCAGCTTCCCCATGGCCCGACATCAATTGATCCAGTCGCGCCATGATGCATCCGAGCATGAAATTCACGTTGCCCGCCGTGAGGATTACTCCCTTCGATTCGCCGGACGTACCTGACGTGTAGATGATGGTCAGCGGATCGCTATCGGCCAATGGCGCGGGCGGCGTGAATGTTGGCGACGGAGATCCTCCTTCGGCGTTAGCCTTAAACGCTTCCTCGAACAGTGCGATGCGCGGCGCTGATGGAAATTCCGCGCGCACCGCCTCTGCCATCACAAAATCGCCTGCGCAAATCAATCGCGGTTCAGCATCGCGCATCATTACAGCCAATTCCAGCGGCGTCTGCCGCGTATTCAGCGGCACGACGATCACGCCTTCCGACATCAGGGCCATATCCGCCGCCACCCAGCGAATGCTGTTCGGCGCCAGCAAAACGCAACGGTCACCCTTCTGCAATCCTGCGCCGCGGAAAAATGCGCGCGCGATTTCAATCTGAGCGCGCAGTTCGCTGCCGCTGGCGGTAAGCAGCCCGCTTTCGTGCGGTTCCTGCAAAAGCGCGCGACTGCCACTACTTTCAAGATTTGTGAAAATATGTTCGAGGAAGTTCATTGGAGGTATTACGTAGTGCGTGGCCACAAACGCACAGACAATGTCACGCGCTCACCTGTCGGGGAATTCCCGCTGAATCAGCAGCAACCATTCCACTTCCTAATTGTTCATCCGAGCTATCGTATTTTTCTACCAGGGACCGAAGCACCGGAGAAAGTGGCGGCATATATTCCTCCCACGAATGAATGCCGGAGCGCACAGAAAATTGCGGATACACCAAGTGGGTTTGCTGTTCGAGGTAAACGCCCATGCGCGCCATCAATTTCAAATTGCGAACTACAGTGCGTCCGATGCCATCGCGCAAAGAGTCCGAATCGCGCAAAAGCGTTTCCATCGCGCCAATCACTTTTTCCGCAAGGCCATCTTCCTCCACCGTGAATAGGAGGTGTTCGTGTCCTCGTTCGTGCATCAGATTGCGGATGCGCTCGTCCATGGTGACGCCGGCGGAGGCCACCAAGCCGGGCATCGAAGTGACGATGGCATGGAATCGCGACGATACCATCAGGCTTCCCTGGCGCAACACACTCACGAGTTGGAACATGTTGTATTGGTCCGCGGTGAATATCGGCACGCCGGGCAATTGCTCGGCCATCGCGTGACACGCGCGTGCGTCCAGCCGCTCCATCGCAACGAGAATCGGAAACACGCGACGCCGCTCGCTAAATGCTTTGACTGCGGCGGACATCGCGGCGATGTACTTCCGATATTTCGCGTCTACTTCGCGGCCTGATTTGTGAAAATAAAGTGTGCGGTAGTGACTGTCTTCGTATGCGCCCGTTGTTACTCGCGCCGCGTACTTCATAATCGAAGGTTTCACCGGCCACCAGAACGGATTGATCGGACACACGATTAGCACCGGCGTATTGCCATCCCAGCCTGCGCGCTCGAGCGCTTGCCGCCCGTATTCGGCGCCCAGCGGCTCAAAGGTCCACGCAGCATCGGTGCCGAGCTCAGTTGGAACTCCAAGTTGACCGAGCACTGCTTGCGATTCAGGATTCCGGGTAATGATGAACGAAGACTGGCAATAATCTCGCGTCATTTTCTGCAGGGGCGGATTCATCGCGCCAGCTTCCACTCCATAGCCCAAAGAAAGTTTATTTTCGGCCGCGGCAATTCCGAGCGCGCCGATAAACATCGTCGTTAAAGCATCCGCGAACTTGCTCTTAAACGTCGAGCCTTCACAGGCTATGACACCGTGATATTTCTTTACTTCACGCGAAAGGAACGGCGGGAAAACGTCAGGCAAATGCACTTGCCGGCAACCCTTGAAGTAATCGCGAGTCCAGTCGAGATTCTGCGACATCACGGTCAGCTCCACGCGATCCGCGCCCAGCACGTGACGCACCTGACGCGCGATTTCTTCCACGCGAACATCAGATCCCGTATTGCGGGCTCCGTTGTAACTCGCAAACAGCAGCTTCAGCGGCTCACCGGGTTTCCAACGCACTCCGCCGCCCAGCATCCAGCGCATCCTGGTCTTCTCGATTATCGCGCTGACCCACGCTTCCAGGAATGTATCGGTCATCGCCTCGCTCCCTGAGCGTGGGCTTCGGTTGTGGCCGCAGCAGGCCAGTCCCTGTAAGGATATTGAAAATGATTTTCGCGGCTGAACTTCATCAACGGAAAACAATACTTGGAAAACGGTTCGGGCACACTGCCCATTTCAGCGACGACCCGCGAGTTATCAAACACCGTGTTCCAGTAAATGTATGGCAGAAAAACCTTCAGCAGCACTGCGTTGTGGCCGATCTTGCCGCTGCGATTTGCCAGTGAATTGACCATCGCCGTGAACGAGCGCGCCATTGACGGGGCGTAGATGGGCTTGTTCTTGCCGGAGGCTTTCGCAATCGCGTCTGTAATTTGCTTGCATGTTTCGGAGCCGGTACCCGACGAAAGGTGATACGTATCAAACGCGGGTTTTTCTTTTTGGTGCAGCGTGGCGATCGCCTTCGCGACGTAATCTACCGGGATAATTTCTATGCGGTCATCAGGGCGAAGCGGAAGCACGGGCAGACTCGCCAGAAATACAAACGCGCGCACCATATCGAATTGAGTTGTGGCGCCGTAGCGCGTATCGCCCAGAACGATGCTCGGCCGGAAAATTGTTTTTTGCACGTCGGGCAACAGTTCGCGAACCATGTGCTCGCAGAATTTTTTCGTGCGCGCGTACGGGTCGTAATCCGAGCGGTTCCAATCAATGGAAGCATCTTCAGTGACAGTTTCGTTTTCGCGTTTGCCTGCCACAGCTACCGTGCTGACGAAACTAAACCGCCGCAGGCCGCTCGTAGTTTGCACGCGTCGCGCCAGCTGAATCATTTCCAGCGTGCCGCGCAAATTCACGTTCATGCAGTTTTTTTCTGATTTGCGATTCAGAGAAGCGGCGCAATGAAGCATTGAATCCGTCGTAGCAATTGCGTGGGAATAATCGGATTCATCGAGACCAAATTTCAAGTCCGTCAAATCGCCGCGGAAAATTGTGATGCGCTCGCTGAGGAAATCGCGAAATTGTGGAAAATCCAGGTGAAGTTGTAGCGCGTGCCACAGGCGTTCTTCGGCCTCGTGCGCATCCTTCGCGCGCACCAAAACGTTGATGCGGTCCTTGGAGCCGCCCAAAAGCTCTGACAAAATGTGCGCGCCAATATAGCCGGTCGAGCCGGTAAGGAAAATGGCCATGATCAGTTTTGGGACGCAGCGGGCGTCACGGAATCATCGGGATCATTTTGCACGGCGATCGCGTCAAATTGCACGGAGCGCTTCGGCTGCGCTTCGATGGCGCGGCCTTCAATCAGCGGGTAGCACCACTTTCGTAGGGCCGGAATGTGGACGTTAATCCAATATTCCCACCAGTCCACTACATTCGCGTCAAACCCAAATGCCGCGCGCTCATTTTCCGGCAGCGCTTCTGAAAGTAATTGCACGTGTTCGGCCTCAAATACCTGCTCGTTGTGCAGAATGAACGGCTCGTAAAGCTCGATGAGTTTTTCGATGCGGCCCAAATCGCGTTCCTGCCGCACCAGCGGCTGCTTAAATTGCAGCAACGCCGCCACGCGGTTGATGCGTGAAATCACCGCCTTCTGCGCTGGCACACTCATCTTCTGATAACGATTTTTCGATACAGGAATCGTATCGAATCGCAGCCGCAGCCAGTGTTCCAATCCCTGCTGCGCACGATAGTGTTTGCGATGCGCCAGGCCCGTCAACTCGATCGAGCGCCCCATGTTGCATGGATTCGACGCCGAAGTCGCCAGTTGATACACGCGCAGGTGTCGGCGCTTGATCAACGCCGCGGCAATTAGTGTCATTCCACGGCACACCATGTCCACAGGAATTACGTCCAAGCATTTGCGCGCGTTCGTCGGCAATTGCCGAAAATATGTGCCCAGTAAATAAGAAAGCGGAGCCGACGTATTGATTCCCTCATTCCATCCCGCAAATGGAAAATCCGTGGACGTTTCAACTATGGAAGGCCGCACAATCGCAATCGGAAGTCCTGCGCCGCGCGTGATTAGCATGGACTCGGCCATGCTCTTGGTAAGCGTGTAAGTATTCGGCCAACCTAAGCGTTGCGCGCGACGCATTCCTACGCGCGTCAGGCGGTTGCGTATCCAGCGCTGACGGTTGCGGCGCAACACGTTATCCACTTCGTCCGTCGGAAATTTGGAAGGATCGCTGCGGCGCCCCAGCGCCTGCCGCCGGAGCGCCGCCGTCATTTCCGGGCCTTCCGCGCGCGCTTCCACGTTGCGAATTGTTTCGTCCAGCGATTTCCACTCGTGTTCAGCATTAAAATCCGGCACACCCGCGGGAGTGTAGTTCGCGTGCGCTTCTTCGCGAACTCGCCCGTCGCGTTTTCCCACCACATAACAAGTGGAAAGATGCAGCAGCGCGGCGTGATCGCTCGACCGGATAAATTCCAGCAGGTGCATGGGCGCAGCCACATTTCCATCCAGCGCCTCGCGCAAGTCCGGATTGAAATCCGTCAGCCCCGAGCTATTTACGACGAGGTCAAGCTGCGCGCCAAGCCGCTTGCGCACCGTCCCATCCATTCCCAAATCCGCGTGGCTCAGATCGCCTTCCACAACTTCCACACGCTCGGCAAGAAACTTTCCGAATCCATCGCCGTGGCGGATGTTCAACGGCTCAAACACGGGCGATTCCTGCGCAATTTTTTCAAAGCGCCGCGCCGAGGTCGTCGAGCGCTGCCGCCGAATCAGCAGATAAATTTTCCCGACGTCCGGCACTTCCGTCAAAATCTGCGCCAGCCACACTTTGCCGATAAACCCCGTCACGCCAATCAGCATCAGATGTTTGCCGCGCAAAGTTTCACGCACCGATAACGGCGCGGCCGGCTCTTTGTTGTCCGTCAACACAATTGAAACCAGCCCGGTCGGTTGCTGCCTCGCAGAAGGCTCGGCCAGCGCCGCCACTTCCTCCGCCGTTGCAAGTTTCCCGTTCCTTGATTTCTTCAGCGCGCTCGCAACTTTTTCTGCTGCGATGCGCCCGTCCGCTGCGCCGGCCAGCAATAATGCAAACGCTCCTCGCGGAGAAATCATCGGATCCAGCAGCCGGCCGGTTGCAACTCCATCGCGGAATTCGAGCCGATTCGTGAGCACGCGCTCTACGCCCAAAAACTGTGCCAGCGGACGCATCACAACATCGAGCCCCTGACTGACCAGAACGATGCGGTCGCCCGCCGCCAGCCGTTCCTTCAATTTTTCGACGCCGGCGGATTTCAGCTGCGGCTTCAGCACATATTCAAAATATTCCTCGCCCAGTAAATCCAGGCGGTCGCGCGTAACTCCGCGCAGCAACGTGTGCAGCACGCGCGTCGCGAATCTTTTGTGCGCCAGGAAAAGCGCTGGGCGCGCCAAGGCCAGCGCCGCCAGTCCACCGCGGCGCGTCCAGCGCTCAGCAAAGCTCTGTGAGTTCCAGGTGAAATAAGCGACCGAGCGCACCGCCGCCAGGTCCACCAGGCTTCCCTCCACGCGCCAGAAAACGATAGGCCCTGGCGCCGGGTTAGCGTCTCGCGTGGGCAGGTCCGCAGTTTCGGGTTTGAGTGTTGGTGTGCTCAAGATGGCTTGCTCAATCGTCGCTCTGGAAGCATACAGCAAGCAGCCTGTTCCCAGGGCTGGGGGCGCACCTGGTTCTCGGGAAGTGTAGAAATTAGCATTGTCGGGCCTGTCCGGCAAGCCCGATACTCCATTTGGACGAAATTGGGCGCGCCTGGAAAGCTGCCCAGCCTGCCCGGGCGTCAAATTGTTCCACGTGGAACAATTTGGGTGTCGAGCCAATGCTTGCAAGAGTTTGCGCCTGAAAATGTTCAAATTCCGCAGTTCTTGCTGATGCTCGCGCTAGACTCGAACACTTTTCGAACGCACGAAACGACCCTCATGGCCTCGTCTCCAAAAATATCAAACCCCTGTTTCTCATCTAACTGGTAGAGTGGCGTGCGTAAAATGCCTGCTTCCAGCCCAACCCCCATCGAACCCGTGTGCGCCGATCCAACGGATTCACGTCGCAGGAGTCGGCTCACCGGCGACCAGATTCGCGGATTCCTGGCAGCGTGGGGCGGCTGGGCGCTGGACGGCATGGACTCATTTATTTACGCGTTGGTGATGGTTCCAGCGCTACGCGAGCTGCTGCCGCGCTCAGGCCATGCGGCAAGCACAGCGATGGTGGGATTTTATGGCGGACTTCTTTTCGCGCTGTTCTTAGTTGGGTGGGGATTGGCGTTTTTGTGGGGGCCAGTTGCGGATAAATATGGCCGCGTCTTCACGCTGATGCTCACGATCGTCTGGTATGCGGTGTTCACTCTGGCAGGCGCGGCGGCTACGCAGGTTTGGCAGCTCGCAGTATTCCGATTGCTCGCGGGTATCGGTATCGGCGGTGAATGGGCGATGGGCGGCACGTACATCGCGGAGGCTTGGCCGGAAAGCAAACGCGTTACGGGCGGCGCGCTGATGCACACCGGCTACTATTTCGGAATTCTTCTTGCGGGAGTTTTGAATTCCGTGGTTGGCAGCCGCTATGGATGGCGGGCGATGTTCGTTGTCGGCGCGGCGCCGGCGCTGCTGGTGGCGCTGGTGCGTTACGGAGTCACCGAGCCTGGGCGGTGGCGCGAAAAGGCACACGTGGTTCGCCGCTGGAGTTTGTGGCAGCCGTTCGCAGTTCTGTTTACGCGCGAGTATCGCCGGCGCACGCTGCTGAATAGTTTCTACATGTTGGTTTCAATCACAGGATTGTGGGCGGGATCCGTTTATGTTCCGGCCGCAATTACCGCGCTTGTCGAGCCAACGCACCTCGCAGCCGCCACCGTTGCCGGTCTCGTTTCCAAAGCCACGATACTGCTTTCTACGTCCACGATCGTCGGCTGCTTGTCTGCTCCTTGGCTCGCGAAACATTTGGGACGCCGGGGCGCGCTTGGCGTTTACTTTTTCCTGATGCTCACATTTATCTGGTTCGCATTTGGATACGCTTTCTACCACGCTGGCGGCGCAACTGACTTGTTCATAATCGCTCTAGTGGGATTGGGATTCGGCGGCGCGAATTTCGCCGTGTACACCATCTGGCTGCCCGAGCAGTATCCGACCGAATGCCGTGCCAGCGCATTTGCGTTTGCCACATCGTTTGCGCGATTTGGAGGAGCGGGAATCACGTTCCTGGTCGGAGCGGGTGTAGCGCATTATGGCAGCATCGGATATCCCGTCGCGCTTACCGCGCTCGCGTTCATTCCTGGAATTCTGCTGCTTCCATTTGGATTTGAAACGCGCGGGCGCCAGCTGCCCGAATAACCTGGACCGCATTGGAAGATGGGAAGTTGCGCCTGATGAGCCTGTACATCGCGCCTACGGTAGTGACAGGTGACGTTCTACCAGCTTGCGGAACGAGGGCCACATTTCCTTTAGAAACCTTATCCGAGACCATTGCAGTACTTGTTCGTGGTCAGCCAGCACGATTCGATATTCGCGATTCTGGCTGGGCGCGTTAAGGTCGAAGCAGACGGCATCGTAACTACCCGTACTCGGACGCCCGATCTGAACGTATCCCGCGGTCACCAATTCCTTCGACATATCGCGTTCGGCCGTCGGAATCATCTCAACGTCAGCAGCGGACATCGAATCCCAGCCGAAGAATGAAATACCACCGGCGTCAAAAGGCAGAAAAGAATATCTCGATAGGAAGGATTCGTATGACTGGGGCATACGGTTGGGCAAAGTTGCTTCCAACTGGGCCAGACGTGAACTGTTATCTTCCGGTTGAATTGGCATACCCGATTCCTTTAAGCAGGAGACGAATGAATCGATCAGTTGGTCAGTAGAGTTGGCCATGCCGGATCCAATTGGCTAACCGTTGGAATCTATGCGTCGCCCAGCCGCTTTCGAAGCTCTTGCTTTCGTGCGAGCAACTCGTTCAATCGATTCGGCGCGCCGGCGGCAGCGGATTGCGCTTCCGGCCGCGCGGATTGGGCCTCAATTTCCTTCTGTACGGCCGTCAATTCCACTTCCGCGCGCTTGCGTCGCTGCACGCCGAGACAACTTTCTGCTTCGTCCCATGCCGGAGGCGCACTCGGCTCAAACGCGATGTCGAAAAGCAATCTCCGATCCGGTTCGTCTAGTGTCATAGCTAGCGTCGCCGCGTCCGGGCGTCCGCCTTCGGCGCAAATCGGCAGCAATGCCGCAAACACGCGCTCGGTCTCAAGTCCGATGTGCAGATTTTCTTTGATAATTTCTTGTGCCAGGTGCTGACGGAACTCATCAGCTTCAACTAGCATCTGCACCAATCGCCGCTCGGCGGGACGCGCGCTTCGGGCGATTAGCTCCGGTTTGGCTTTTACTTCACCGCGCCGCTCGGCGGCTGCTTTGCGCAGCGCTTCGCGAAGCACCGGTTCTTCCACGCGCAATTGCTGCGAAATCCGCGTCGCCCATTCGGAACGCAGCAGCGGATTCGCGATGCGTTGCACGTGGGGCATCAGAAAATTCACGGCGCTCAATTTCCCCTGCGCGGTCGTCAAATCCATTTGCCGCGCGCGGCTGATCAAATAATCCAGAAACGGCGGCGCCTTTTCGAGCAGTTTGCGATATTCGCCGGCGCCTTTTTTCTGGATGAAAGTGTCTGGATCCGCAGGCTTGCCATCGAGAGACGGCAGCGCCAGCACGCGCGTATCAAAATCCTGCTCGAGCAACAGCGCCAACGAGCGTTCCGTGGCGGCTTGCCCGGCGTTATCGGGATCGTAGTTCACCACGATGCGCTTGGTGAAGCGCGCCACAAGTTTCACCTGCGCTTCGGTGAGGCTGGTGCCGCAGCTTGCCACAACATTTTCCGCGCCCGCACGAGCCACTGCAATCGTATCCATGTAGCCTTCGACGAGCACAACAAATCCACCCCGGCGAATGGGCTCCTTCGCGCGGTCCAGGTGATACAGCAGCGCGCTCTTGGAATAAATCGGCGTCTCGGGTGAATTCAAATATTTCGGCATTTCGTCGCCAAGCGAGCGGCCGCCGAACGCAACAATTTTTCCGGATTCATTCGCGATGGGAAACATGATGCGGCGGCGGAAGCGATCGTACGGACGTCCACTGGCATCGCGAGAAATAAGCCCGGAAACTTCGATCAGCTTTTCCGGATACTTCTGCTTCAGTCCGCGCAGCAGTGCATCGCCGCCCGAAGGCGAAAATCCGAGTCCGAATCGCGTGATCGCTTCATCATTCAGTCCGCGATCCAGCAGATAGGCGCGCGCGGCTTTTCCTTCCGCGGTCGTCATCAAGTGTCGCGCAAAAAACGCCGCGGTCTCGCGATGTATTTCCACAAGTGCCGCGCGCTGTTGGTTCTGCTGCCGTTCCTCAGGACTGCGTTCGCGCGCTTGCGGCACGGGAATTCCACACTTTTCCGCCACGGCGCGAACTGCTTCCGGAAACGCCAGCTTGTCCACTTCCATCACAAATTTGAAAACGTCGCCGCCAACGCCGCACCCGAAGCAGTGATAAATCTGTTTCACGGGATGCACGGCGAACGACGGCGATTTTTCCGAATGGAACGGACAAAGCCCGACAAAATTCTGCCCGCTCTTGCGCAGAGACACGTATTCGCCGATGACGCGGACGATGTCCGCCTGCTGCTTCACGCGATCCGCAAATGTGCCAGGGTCAGCGATAACGTGCGAGATGATGTTCGCAGTTGTTTATTGTACAGCCAGACGGAATAAACGGAACTACGTCGATTTGAGCGCGATGCGCGTGCGTCCGAGACGCCCGTCGCTGTCGGAATTGTCCCAAGCCGCCAGAAACATAGTGAGTGGTCATTCGGTAAGAAGGCGGAAGTTCATGCCGACTTGCGCGAAATGTTTGTCGGCTGTGAGAACGTCGGAAATCCCAAGTTCATTCATTACCGCGATACTGGTGAGGTCGGTAAAGGAAATGCGCGGCTTATCCGAGAATTTTCGCCGAAGGTCCCAGGCTTCCTGAAAGCGCTCTGTAGTAATGCGCTCGATCGTAATGAAAGGCGAACGCAGAACGCCATCGGCAAAGCGCGAAGCTGACTCGAAGGGAAGGCGCGAGAACAAAATCGTAAAAAGCTCGTCCAATACATAATCTGAAGTGAAAATCTGTCCCGTTCGGCGGGTGCGCTCGGCGTAAAAACTTGTGACTTGCGGATGCAGGGACTCGCCACGGTCAGCGAGAACCAGCCAGCCCCAGGTGTCCACGAAAAGCTTCAACGCGGATTCTTTCCATAGATTTCGGAGTCGATGTCCGTAGCGAGCCCGCCGTGGTCCGCGATACCGATTACGTTGAGCATGGGGTCGCGCTCGCCGCTCAAGATTCCGCGGAGACGGTCGAGTGTCTTTTGCCGGAAGACGCCATTTTCGACGGCACTTTGGAAGAGCTGTACGAACTCATCTTCGCCGATTACCAAATGGACGCGATTGTGGCGGCCGTCGCGGTTCTTGCAGAAACGCAGGCCTTCCCAGGTTTGGCCATTGTAGGCGAAGAGGTTTCGTTCAATACGAGCTTCATCGTGCTCATTCCAGCGGAAGGATCCGACTGCGCGGTACTCGATTGTTGCCATTTTATCGGACATATTCGCCTCTAGTAGAATCTACTACAATCTACTAGATTCTAGTAGATTTTTCAACTTTTTAGAGATACCACAGTGATCGCCGCGCCTCCGCGATCGGGCGCTTCATTGGCGATGCGGTCTACCAGTGGATGCCCGGAAAGAAATTGGGCGAGGCCTCTCCGCAACGCTCCGGTGCCGTGTCCGTGAATGATGCGCACTCCCGGTTTTCCTGCGACGGCTGCTTGATCCAGAAATTTGTCCACTCGGCTGGTGGCTTCTTCCACCGTGCATCCGATGACATTGATTTCGTCAGCGGACGGTTCGTCCGTCGGCTGCGATTTCACTGTGACGCCGGGAGAATATTGCGCCTGCACCGATTGTTTCTTCGCGGCAGCTTCTTCCATGATGGAAAGAATGTCATCGAGGGCGATTTTCATCCGCAACGGGCCGGCTTCAACATCGGCGCCGCGCGAATCAATTCGGCGCAGCACGACTGGCGATGGAAATCCGCGCACGCGAATCTTTACGCCGGGCACAAGGCGTTCGGCCTGCACGGGTTTTTCGACGGGCGCAACCGCCGTACCCAAATCCAGCTGAGACGCAGACAAATGTTGGACGACCGCTGCGTCGGCTTCTTCGCGCGCCTCAGTGCGCGCCTTTGTTACGGAGCGCTGAGCCTGCTTTGTGAGTTGCGCGCGAAGCTCACGTTCTTTAATGGCCTCCAGCGCTTGCGCCAGCGTGGTTTCGTGCTGCTTCAGCGCTTCCGCGAATTTCTGTTCCAGCTCGCTGATGCGTTTGCGCTGCCGATCCGCCCATTCCGTCTGCAAAAGTTTGCGTTCGCGTGCGATTTCTTCAGACTGTTCGCGCACCGCAGCGCGCAATGCGTCCACTTCGTCGCGCGCACTGTGTAAATATGCAATCAGGTTTGCGGCTTCGTGCGCCGCGGGGCTCATTTCCGCGCGAGCTCGTTCCAAAATGTGATGAGGCAGACCGAGTCGCTCCGCGATGGCGATACCGCTTGAACCTCCCGGCACACCGACGAGCAGCCGATAGGTCGGCCGCAGATTCACCGTGTCAAATTCCACAGCGGCGTTCAAGACTCCGGGGGTTGTGGAAGCGTAGGCCTTCAGCCGATCGTGATGCGTGGTTGCGAGTGTAAGACAACGGCGCGTGCGAAATTCTTCCAGCAGCGCGACGGCCAGCGCTGCTCCTTCTTCAGGCGCAGTTCCTGTGCCGAGCTCGTCCACAAGCACGAGAGAATTCTGAGTGGCTGCCGCCAACATTCCACGCAAATTCAACATGTGCGCGGAAAAAGTGGAAAGATTCGCGGCGATGGATTGCTCGTCTCCAATATCCGCGAGCACGTTATCGAACAGCGGCAACTCTGCCGTCTGCGCCGTCACGGGAATTCCAGATTGCGCGGCAAAGACCACCAGTCCCACCGTTTTTAGCGCGACAGTTTTTCCGCCGGTGTTCGGGCCGCTAATCACCAGCACTGTTTCGCCGCCGCCCATGGCCAATGACATGGGAACAACGCGCCCGCCTTCGCGGCGAAGCGCCGCTTCGAGTACAGGGTGCCGCGCAGCGTCGAGTTTCATTTGCATGCGCGCGGCATCAGATGATTCCGTGTTCGCTTCGTTGTTCACGAAGACGGGCAGCGTACAATCGAATTGACGCGCATATCGTCCGCGCGCAAAAAGTGAATCGAGTTCGGCAATCGTATCGGCACCGTGACGAAGCGCGGGCGCATTGGAACGGAGCAAATCGCTAATTGCGGCGAGAATGCGTGCGATTTCAGCTGATTCATCTTCCGCCAGTTGCACCAGCTTATTATTCAGCTCGATGGCAACAAGCGGCTCGACGTAAACGGTCTGTCCGGTGGCGCTCGCGCCGTGAACTATCGCGTTCTTCACGCTCGAATGCTGACGGTCGGCGGCGCGCACAGGAATCACATAGCGATCGTTGCGAAGTGTGACGTAATCTTCGCCGGTTTCGGCTCCGCGCGAGCGCTGAATTTCGCGCAGCGATTTCTGAATCGAATCGCGCGTGCGCGCAAGGGTTCCGCGAATGCGGCGCAATTCCGGCGAAGCGTCATCGCTGATCGTGCCGTCCGGCAAAACCGTTTTGCGAATGGTGGTTGAAATATGCCGGAAATCGGCGAGCGATTCGGCCCGTGCGGCCAAACCCGGAAATGATTCTTGCCCTTCACGAAAATGAGTTTTCAGCCACGCCGATGTATCGAGCAGCGACGCCGCATCCAGCAATTCTGCCGGTGCGAGAACTGTGGTGGAGGCGGCAATCTCAGACGCGCCGGGTTCAAGCCGCGTCAACCACGGATCGGGATCGGCGAGTGCGCCGAAGCCCAGCTCATTTTCGCCGCGCAGCCATTCCATCGCTTCGCGAATCAGCGTGAACTCGCCCGCAAGCTTCGCGCGATCCTGCGAGAATTTGAGAGCTTCAACCGCGCGCCGCCCGGGCGCACAGGTATTGAACCTGCAAACGATTTCGCGCAGGCGGCCAAATTCGAGAAGTTCTTCAGCGGAACGCGGCATGTTGGTTTTTCGCCGGGGCTCAGCGCGCCAATACGATCAATTCAGATCTATCGCTCACTTGTGCGCTGGGGCCTTCCTTGGACCCAATTCTTCAACCATCGCGACCGCAAGCGCGTCCAAGACATCCGTTGCAGCCTTTGGTTTCAAAGCGTGATTATTTCCAATAAAAGAAAAAACCAAATGCGCGCCGCGAGTGGATGTCGCGTAACCCGCCAAAGAATCCACATGCGTGAGCGATCCCGTTTTGGCCCACACGTTTCCAGCGGCAGGCGTGTTTGTCATTCTATCCATCAACGTGCCATCTTCCCCCGCAACGGGAAGCACCGAACGAAACGTCGCCGCCCATGGTTGCTCGGTAACCCATCGCAACAAAGACACTTCCGATTGTGGCGAGACCATATCTTTGCGCGAAAGGCCGGAACCGTCCGTCATCACCACATCATCTTCTTTTAGCCCAATGCTAACGCGGAAGTCCTGCTCGAATTGAAGGGCAGCGTCCGCCGAAGGATCTCCAGTTTTTTGCCGCGCGGCAGCCCGCAGAAATATTTCAGCGTGAAGATTCTGGCTGATCTTCGCCATCACGCGGAGAGCATCGGGAATTGGCGGAGAAACATGTTGGCCATATACTTCGGGCGACGGCGGGATCGGTGTTGCCGAATGCAGGCTCCAAAAATCAGCAGCCACGCCGCATGCGTGAGATTGGAGGTCCGTCATGGCAGCACTTCCGTCGGTTTGGTACCATGCGTCGGCGTCCCCGGTATGCCGCGCCCGCGAATGCCCTTCAATAACAACACCGCGCGTTTCCAGCAAATTCTTCAACAGTGCCGCCGCAAATTCAGCAGGCCGGTCAATCGCAATCGAGATCGAATGCGGTTGCGCGCCAACAGGCATCGATCCACTGACAATTAATTCCGTCGAGCCGGGTGCCCGCTCGACAGAAAGTTTCTGTAGAGAGCCTTTCGCTCCAGTTAAAACTTCATTTCGGATCTGATAGACGTTGGTCGACGGCGCAATCGTGTAGGTGGCGGGCGCGCCGGCAACCTCTGCGGCATGCAGTTCTAGAAAGAATATTCCATCATTAATTTCCAGCGCGGAAACGGGCACGCCATAACTCCAGAGCATGTCGTCAATCGCCCAGCCCGATGGATACGCTCCGCCCGCAAAGTAACTGTCGTCGCCAATCACATCGCCGGTAATTTTCTTCACGCCGCGCGCCACAACCGCGTCCGCAAGTTCGGCGAGAATCCTTTCCGGCGGACCGTCGCGTTCCGTCTTCTTCACAAACGGAAAAATCCGATTGGAGAGATTCGGATCGCCGCGCCCTACTAGAACGAGATCCCCTTGCAGCACACCTTCGCTGTCGGCAGCGGCCCGGCTTTCAATGCTCGTGTGAAAACAGTAGTCCGACCCAAGCGTGGCAAGCGTAAGCGCCGCCGTGAACAACTTTGCGTTGGAAGCGGGCAGAAAATAGCGATCAGAGTTCAGCGAAAAGAGTACCTCGCCGCTATCCGCATCCTCTACCAGCATTCCCCAGTAGCCGCGATTCACATCCATGGCGCCAAGAATCTTTTCAACTTTCCCGCGAAACGCCGCAACTCCGGGCCGCTCGCGTTGTGCCGCCGCGAGCGCGGTACGGCGAGTCGGCGCCTGGGCCCCAACTGGCGCGGCCGTCGCCACGATCAACATCAGCGTGAATAGTTTTTTCAGTTTCAAAAGGATCACTTCAAAATGACGGCCGGCAAATTTCTTCGGCGCGCCGTAAAGTTCTCATAAATTGATTCTGGTACGAAACTATCGGTTTCCAACCACTACGTCAATCGGCGCTCCGTCAAGAGTAGCGGCCAACCAATCGTTCGCAAATCGGTTCTTATCGGTGTGGCGCTCTTCTTCACGGTGCCCGTGACACGCCGCCTGGCTTGCAGCCGTTGAATCGCTGCACGTGGAAGAAGCGCCCAATAAGTTGCGCACGCGGGCGGGAAGCACTATCATCAATGCGCCCATCCACCTGGAGGATACGAATGCGAAAAGCGATTGCTCTTTTTGCGGCGGCAGTTCTGGCTGCCATGCCGCTCGTCGGCGCCGATAAAAATAAAGACGAAGATCGATTGATGGATTGCGGCACCGCGATGCACGAAATTCTGAATGTGCCCGACAATATTCCGCAGAATCTTCTGGACAAAGCTGAGTGTGTGATCGTGATGCCAAACGTACTGAAGGCTGCTTTCCTGGTTGGCGGCAGCTATGGACGCGGTGCGATGACTTGCCGTAGCGGTCCGCGCTTCGAGGGACCGTGGGGCGCTCCGACAATGATGGCCTTGGAAGGTGGTAGCATCGGCTTTCAACTTGGCGCACAGGCCACCGATTTCGTGCTGCTGGTGATGAACGATCGCGGGGCTCGGGCGATTTTGGAAAACAAGGTTAAGCTCGGTGTGGATGCGTCCGCTGCGGCTGGCCCGAAAGGCCGCGACGCTGAAGCCGCTACCGATGTGACGATGCGCGCCGAAGTGCTTTCCTATTCGCGCTCGCGCGGATTATTCGCCGGCGTTTCGCTGGAGGGTTCAACGCTTCGGCCCGACGAGGATGCAAATGCGCGGCTCTACGGAAAAATGGTGCGTGCCCGCGATCTGGTTCTGCTCGGCTCAATGCCTGCTCCGGCCGCCGCGAAGGATCTCTTGGACACTTTGAACCAGCACTCGCCTCGAAATCAGTCCGCCAATAAACCCAACTAAGTTCTAACTCGCGAGAACTGCGATGCATACACCCCGGCGAATGCCGGGGTGTATGCATCAAGACTCAAGAAATTGTTTGCGCGGCTCGCGATTCACGCGCAGCTCAAACAAGTCCGGACGCGAATAGTGTCCCGCGACGTCCAGTGACAGTTTTTCCTCCGCGATGCGATCGAGGCCCACTTCCGTAACGATCAGTTCTTCGCGGCCGCGAACCGGTTCGACAACGTAGGAAGCATTCGGCGCGATTACCGCCGAACCGCCGTCCAGCAACACTTCATCCGCGCCGGCGAAGTCTTCAGCCAATTCAAAATCGCGCGGCAGCATTGATTTCGTAAGATAGCTGGCGGCGAGCAGCACAAACGCGCGGCCTTCAAATGCATATTGCCGCGAAGCAATTTGATATATCTCTGTGCCCGCAGGCCACGCCGCTACGTGAATCTGTTCGCCATCTGCGTGAAGAACTTGCCGTGCCAGGGGCATCCAGTGTTCCCAGCAAATTAATCCTCCCACGCGTGCGCCCGCAATTTCGAAGCTGCGCAATCCCACCGCATCGCCCTGTCCCCAGATGAGCCGCTCACTGCCGGTTGGCGCAAGTTTGCGATGGCGTCCGAGAATTTCGCCTGCTGCTGAAATAAAAAGAAGTGTGTTGTACAACGAGCCGGTATTCACGCGCTCATTTGCTCCCATCACGACGGCGCAATGCGCTTCACGAGCGACGCGGCATAGATTTTCAGTTTCGGGTGATGGAATCTGTAAACTATTTTTCGTCAGCCGGGCATGCAATCGCTTGGACGGCTCGTGTTCCCATTTTCCCAACGAGCCGGTATCGCACCACAGCGGATAAACCGGCAACCAGGTCTCCGGAAATGGGATCAGCTGCGCGCCGCGGCGTCCCGCTTCGCCAATCCACTCGCACGCCTTGGCCACCGAACCCGCCAAATCAAGAACGACTGAAGCCGCCTGCGCAATCGCAACTGTGATCTCCATCGAATTCCGCGTCACGTTGCAATTGAATCATATGCGCGCGTTCTCACGAAAGCTGAGAATTTACGAAGCTGGCCGGGTACAGATTTGCGGAATCGGCGCGCATCACTTACTCTGCATTATCCCGTTTTGTTAGCAGGAATCGCGCCGGGCGCGCCGAACATGCTCTGTCCAATTTGCAATAAACGAAAAGCCGAGCGGTTTTGTCCCGCCAAAGACGAAAAGATTTGCGCCGTTTGCTGCGGTACGGAACGCGAAGTGACCATTGATTGCCCGGTGGACTGCGGCTACCTGATCGCCGCGCACCGTTACGAATTGAAGCAGAACAAGCCGTTGCCCGTTGCCGAAGTGCCGTTTCCAGATGTAGAAGTTCCGCGCGATCTGATTCACTTGAACCGCTCGCTCGTCTCTGGCCTGGCGTTTGCAATTCTGAAATACGCGACCGAAACTCCTTCGGCCAATGACGTTGATGTACTCGCCGCGTTGCAGGCGCTGGCCGAAAAATTCCGCACCCTGGGATCAGGAATTTATTACGAAAAGCCGCCGGCTGGAGGCCCTCCACAAGCAGTCTACGCGGCGCTGGACAAATTTATCGAAGATTTTAAGCAGCAGCTGGCACAGCAGGGCGGCCCTGCCCGCCTGAAGGATACTGACATTTTCCATTTCCTCGTTTTCCTGCTTCGCGTTGGGCGCCAGCAAACAAATGGACGTCCACGATCGCGCGCATATTTGGAATTTCTGCGCGGCCAATTCCCTAAAGCGGCCGCAGTGCCGGAACCCGCAGCACCGCGTATTATCGTTCCCTAGATTTCGTTTTCCTTGTTCCTTCGCTTCAAACTCACCGAGCAGCCTGAGTTTCAACAGTCTTTGACCGCGCAGAATTTCCGCGCCGCGACACGGCGCCAAGCACACACAGTATTCCCAAAACAACTACAACGATGCGAATCCATTCGCCCACCGTGTCGTGATTTCTTCTCATGGAATATTTATCCGGCAAGTGGAGTCGAATCCTGCTGCTGCGGGTCACCTGCCGAGAACGAAAGCTGCGTTTCGTTGTCTGAACGGAACGCCGCCTCGGGCCGCGCACCCAATCCATATTTCTTCTGAACGCGCGCAAGGCGCTGGGAAACTTCGCGTCGGTATGCATCGGGCGCGTACGCCGCTCGTCCATAAATTTCTCGATAGCGCTTCGCAAGGCGCGGAAATTTCTCTTCAATGAATGGCAAAAATTCCTTAGCCGCCGAAGGCATCAGAAAAAGCGCGCCCGCCAAAAACCATTGCGCGTCGACCTCTTTCGCCGCCTGAGCCATCGCCTCGAAATGCGGTTCGCTATCCGTCAGCCCGGGCAGCACCGGCATCATAAAAACTCCCGCAGCAAGGCCCGCGTCGCGAAGTCGCCGCACTGCCGCAAAACGCAAATCCGGATGCGGCGCGCGCGGTTCCAACATTCGCGCCAGTCGAGTGCGTACCGTAACGATCGTAATGTTGATGGTAAGCGACGACCGCGCGGAAATTTGTTTCAGCAGCTCGATGTCCCGCGCCACCTGGTCCGACTTCGTTGTGATCGAAACGCTCAGCCCCTGCCGTTCGGCCAACCGCTCCAACACCGCGTGCGTAACTCCAAATTCGCGCTCCGCCGGTTGATACGGATCCGTGGCGCTACCGATGCAAATGTGTTCGCTGGCAATATGCTTTTCAGCCAAATCGCGCGAAACGATCGGCCCGGCGTTTGCTTTCGCGTAAATTTTTCGTTCGAAATCCGAGCCGTCCAATTCCATGAACTCGTGCGTGTACCGCGCATAGCAATAGCGGCAGCCGAACTCGCAGCCGCGATAAGGATTTATCGTCCACGGAAATGGAACGCGCTTTGAATCGCAATGATTTAGGATCGAGCGCACCGGCAGCAGAAAATATTCCGTGCCGTGCTTGGTGTCAGCGCAAGGTGAATCAGCGGCGAGGCGGGCGATGCCGACAAGGTCGGCAGCAAGCTTCGGTGGTAGCGAAGCCGGGGGCTTGTCCCGGTGGTGCGGGACGTTGGGGAATAAGGTAGGAGTGGGAAGAGTGGCCATCGTCCGGCTCGCCGCTGAATTCGATCAGCTTGGGCGCAGTATTTCGCTTTTCTTTCGCCTTGTCAAGTAAAATCGTTCGCTTTATGTTCGCCTATAGGTACTCCTTCACTTCATCAAACCCGCTCGAACCAATCTCGAACCGATCTCGCTTGGCAACTCGCCTTCTATCGAGTAGGTTCCAAGTATCACGCGACATCCGAAGGCGGAAACAAACAATGAACAAACTCGCAGCGACCGGCCGATGGTTCTTCGCCATTGCTATCGGCGGTTTAGGAATTCAGCAACTCATCTATAAGGGATTCGTTCCCGGTGTAACCATCGTGCCTGACTGGACGCCCGCACACACATTTTGGGCATATGCCACCGGCGCGCTCCTGGTCGTTTGCGCAATCAGCATTGTGCTGCGCGAGAAAGCTCAACTTGCGTCTCTCGTAACAGGCATGCTTTTCCTAATCATTGTGCTGATTCTTCATCTGCCCCGGGTCAGCGCGATCATTCATGCAAACAGCGCGGAGTGCACCCGGGCATTTGAAACTCTGGCTCTCTGCGGAGGTGCGCTAATCCTGGCGGGCGCAATGCAAGAAGCGCGACTTGGTTCTTCGTTGTCGGCCAAAATCACCGCCACGGCTGCGGAATCGGGACGATTATTTTTTGCATTTTCACTGGTGGTGTTTGGTATCGACCACATCCCGGCCGCGCGATTTGTCGCGACGCTCGTGCCCGCCTGGATTCCGTGGCATGTTTTCTGGGCGGACTTCACAGCCGCGGCTTTATTGCCGCGGGATTATCAATCGCCGCCGGCATTCAGGTGCGTCTTTCAGCGTCACTTCTCGGACTGATGTTTTTCCTTTGGGTTGTGCTACTGCATTCGCCCAGAGTGGCGGCACATCTGCACAACGAGGGCGAATGGAATGGTCTATTTGTCGCGCTGGCTATGTCGGGAGCCGCGTTCGTACTGGCGGGCAAGCCATCGAAGTAAGTTCCATACGCGCCCGAGAAATTACCGGCCAGTCGGCGCATCCATCGGCGGCATCCACGGTTCGACCCAGTAATCGAAAGCCAGCCACAACCCGCGCGTGACCGGCACCAGTAGCAACGAAATCGTGATCGCAGCGCCCATCCACACAGGAATTTTCCACTCCGGCGCGGCATGCCACATTTCCGGCATCAAGCGTGAAAGCAAGTAGGCAACAAGTATAAGAAACGCAGTAATTCCATAATTGATCATCATCGCGCCAACGTAGTAGCCGGACTCGCGATAATATCCAAGCCGGCACAGGGGACACGCGCGATTCATCCGATACAATCGCCGATAAAGCGGTCCGTCGCCGCAGCGCGGACATCGTAGCCGCAGCCCTCTACGGATCGCCACCCGAAACGCGGGTCGGTAAGGAATCGCACTCTCAAGCATGCCCAACATTCTATACGGAAGCGCGCGGCAGCGTTTAAGTGCTTAACACGCTGTGCTCTCATGAGCCGTTGCGTTGCTCAACTTGTATCGCGGCTCGCAACGGTTCCACGCGGTGCCCACCGCGAAGGCTATACTTATGTCAGGAGCGGCGCGTGGATCACATCGGAATTCTAATTCTTGACGACGATATCGTAAGCCAGGCCGCGCTATGGCAAGTTCTGGATTCCGAAGGCTGGCAAATCCGCATGATTAAAGATCCCAATCTCGCGCTCGCCGAACTAGCCAAAGGCGAAGCCAGTCTGGTGATCGCAAATGTCGCGACGACCGGACTTTCCGGCCCGATATTTGAAACGCTGAAGGTACTTTCCGAAGCGCCTGCTGGAGACGGAGAGGGAGCGCGAACTCCCGCCCGCGTTTTGTTTTTGGTTCCGGCAGGAGTGGCACCAGAGGCGCAGCCAATCCTGGAAAAAACAAGCCTGCCGTATCTGCTGAAGCCCTATCACCTTCACGATTTCCTGCAAAAAATAAGTGACTTGCTCCTCGAAGCGAACGCGATCACGGCCTCTATGCGAAATGTGCATGACGCACTGCAAGTTGCGCCGCGACCGCTGGTGCGGAGCGGCACTCGACTGGATTCGCGCCGCACGGATATGTTCGCCGGCCGCGCCGACTACATTATGACCGAGGAAGAAATTCTGGAATACGAGCGACAGGAAGAAGAATCCAAGAAGAAAAAGAATCCAAAGCCGGACGACTACCTGGGCTAAATATTCACCACCGCTCGCGCCTAATCTTAAGCGCGGGTACGTTTCGGCGAATGATGAACCGCCCGGCTCGCAACCCAATTACGCCGCAAAAGAATTATCCGAGAATCTGACGCACCTGACTCCGATCGCGCGTAGCCGCCAGTAATTCCAACATCGTCAACCGCAGCACCGGATGCCGCAACGCAGGCGCAATTTCCGCCATCGGTACCAGCACAAACCGCCGTTCCGCCATCCGCGGATGCGGAATTTCAAGCTCCGCCGCGTTTACAATATTCACGCCGTACAACAAGATATCAATGTCCACGGTCCGTGGCCCCGATCGCACGATTCGTTTGCGTCCTAACTCGCGTTCAATCTGACGAATCACGCGCAAAAGTTGACGCGGCATCAACTCCGTTTCCGCTTCCACTGCGATATTCAGAAACCATCCCTGCGCCTGAAATTCCACCGGCTCGGTTTGATAAAACGACGACCGGCGCACGAAGCGCACGCCTTCTTCGCCAAGACGCGCGAGCGCCCTTTCGATATGAGCGGCACGGTCGCCAAGATTTGAGCCGAGTGAAAGATATACGGTGTGCGTGGGCATGGCGGCAGCCGCTAGAACAACGGCTGCTGGCGGCGCGGAACTTCCAGTCCAAAATGTTTGTAAGCCAGCGGCGTGGCCACACGGCCGCGCTGCGTGCGGTCAAGCAATCCAAGCTGCATCAAATATGGTTCGTAAATTTCCTCAATCGCGTCTTCTTCTTCGCTCAGCGATGCCGCAATCGTATTCAATCCAACTGGCCCGCCCGCATACTTTTGCAAAATCGTCAGCATCAAATTGCGGTCCGTTTCTTCCAAGCCATACTCATCCACTCCCAGCATGGCCAGCGAATCTTGGGCCACCGCGCGTGTGATGTGTCCCTTCGCGCGTACCTCCGCAAAATCCCGCGCGCGCCTCAGCAACCGATTTGCAACGCGCGGAGTGCCTCGCGCCCTTCGCGCGATTTCTACCGCGCCCTCGTCATCGATCGAAATGTTCAATATTTTCGCCGAGCGGTGCACGATCACCGCGAGATCTTCCGGAGTGTAAAAATCCAGCCGGTGTACAATTCCGAAACGCGAACGCAGCGGCGCGGTTATCAGTCCCGCACGAGTTGTTGCGCCCACCAGCGTGAATTTGCTCAGCGGAAATGGATGTATGCGCGCGCCCGGACCCTGTCCGATAATCAAATCAATCCGATAATCTTCCATTGCCGGATACAAAACCTCTTCCACCGCCGGCATCAGCCGGTGAATTTCGTCCAGGAAAAATAATTCGCGCGGCTCCAGCGCCGTCAGCACCGCCGTCAAGTCGCCTTTGCGTTCCAGCAGCGGACCTGAACTCGTCTTAATCGCCACGCCCATTTCATTCGCGATAATCTGCGCAAGTGTCGTCTTCCCCAGTCCTGGAGGCCCGAACAGCAGCACGTGATCCAACGCTTCTCCCCGAGTGCGCGCAGCTTCAATAAAAATTGCCAGATTTTCTTTCACCCGCGACTGTCCAATGAAATCCGCAAGCCTCTTCGGTCGCACGCTCGATTCAATGTTCGCGTCTTCCGCGGACGCTTGTCCGGAAACGATTCGCTGATTGATCGGATCCTTCACCGGCTCACCGGCTCGCACTGGTTTCATCGCGCTCATAATATTTTCCGCACGCTACCTTGCCGCTCGCGCCATGCGCTCAACCGGCGACGCAAGCTTCTGCAGCGCCGCCTTCAGCAAAATTTCAAAATTCGGCGCGCCTTTTTGTTTACTGGATTCCACGGCCGATTCCGCCGCGTGCCGCTCGTATCCCAGATTAATCAGCGCCGAAATTACATCTTCCACTGGACCCGCCGGCGAAGCCGGACGCGACGGCTGGTGCGCTTCCATCGTCGCCAGCTTGTCTCGCAATTCCAGCACAATGCGCTCCGCCGTTTTTTTGCCGACGCCGGGAATCTGCGTCAGCGCGGCAATATCTCCTCTCCGGATCGCGGGAACCAAATCCTCCACGCTCATGCCGGAAAGAATTTTCATCGCCAGCGCAGGACCAACGCCCGAAGCAGCGATCAAAAGCTCGAAGCAATGCCGTTCGCGCGAACTCAAAAATCCGTAAAGCGAAATCCCGTCGTCCCGCATGTGCGTATGCACCAGCAAAATCACTTCGGCATGTAAATCGCCGAGCGATGCGTAAGTGGAAAGAGGAATGTGCACCAGATAGCCGACGCCGCCCACATCCACAACCACCTGGTTGGGGCTTTTATCCGAAAGCGTTCCGCGAAGTTGAGCAATCATCGTTGTGCAATCATAAAATAGGCAGGGCGAATGCCCGGCGAAAGGATTATTCAGCACCGCGCGCACCATGTCAACGAGGCGTCTCGCCTGAGGTGCGCGCTTCTCCGTCTGCCTGACATCCTGCTTTCCAATTTGGATGTTTGCGTTCCGGCTATTTTGTGGCGTTATTCGGGGAGCAAGAACCTCGTTCGCATGTGAGGGCCTTTGGAAAAATCTCCGAATCCAGCTTCATCGCTTGTCCGGATCGATCGTCTTGATGCGCCGCAGAAAGAAGATCTGCGTAAATTATATTCTCAGGGGCGGTGGACGCAGGGGCGTGAAGCCGCGGACATCGAAACTATGTTGCGCTAGAGCGATATCATCGTCGGACTTTGCCGGCGCGACTCTCGAAAACTGGTGGTCTTCGCGCGCGCTCTCACCGATCGCGTGTATAAAGCATTTCTTTTTGACGTGATCGTGGAAGAGGCGTACCGAGGCACGGGTCTGGGCCGCGTTCTGCTCGATGCGGCCGTGAGTCATCCCGTCCTTCTGAATGCCTGCCACATTGAGCTGTATTGCCGGCCGGAGCTTGTGCCGTTTTATGCGCGTTGGGGATTTGAGGTCAAGAGGGGCGACTTGTGTTTCATGAGGCTCGCGAGATGACTGCACCTCAACGCCCGCAAACCTCCGGGAAAATCTGTGCGTCACGGAATCACAAGCCGGCAGGACCTACGCTTTGTGCTCGGGGCCAAAAATGGAGAGACGATGCCCGTCCGGATCGGTGAAATTCGCGGCGAACATCGGTCCGGCAACAGCGCGCGGCTCCGTAATAGATGGCACGCCCTTCGCGCGCAAATCTTCGTAAGTGGCCGTAACGTCTTCCACTCCAAATACCAACTCCGTTGCGCCGACGCGCACCGCGCTCGCCCGCGCCAATCCTTCACTCAGAGCAAGAGTAAATCCGCCCGCGTCCAGAAATGCGAAGCCGGGATGCTCCGCCTGTACCGTAAGCCCAAGCACGTCACGATAAAATGGAAGCGCCCGCACTGTGGTTTCCACCCCCAGCATCACGTGCGTGATTTTCAGTCTTTCCACAATTGCCTCCTAACAAATTCCACGGTTGGCCGATGACCTTAACAAGGTGATGTCCTGAATTACTTCCGGCCTGCAACCCCTCGCCCATCCATTGCCGGGCATTCTAGCGCCACGATGCGCACAATAAAAGAGGCAACGCGCCGCTCCCTGATTCATCGCCCCCCGCGCAGCGAGATCCTAGCACCCACACGATCCGCAGTTTGCCCACACGCCACCGCGCCCGCCTCTCGAAAACTACGATTTTCTGTTCTCAACGATAGATTTCCCTGCGATGTTCCACGCGGAGAACGAGCACGATAAGTCGCTCCTCTTCGACCTTGCAGATCAGCCGGTAATCACCCACGCGATATTTCCAGAACTCTCCGAGTCGCGAGCCCTGCAGTGCTTTTCCAATGCTGCGCGGATCGTGCCGTCTCGCTACGCGTTCATGAAGGAACTTCAGGATTCGTTTGGCGTGTTGCGCGTCGAGTTTGCCGAGTTCCAGCGCGACTTTCGCGGAAACTTCAACGCTCCGGGCCATGGCGCTTCATTACTTTTTTTAGAGGGATGGTGCGCTCTTCACCGCTGCGGATAAGTTCCAGCCTGCGTTCAGCCAAATACAAATCCTCCAGGTCTTCCAAATGTTCCAGGATGGCCTCGCGGGCGTAGTAGGTCTTGGTGCGCCCGGTGCTCCGAGCCAGCTTTTCAAGTCGTTTTTCGATGGATTGCGGAAGTCGAATCGCTAGCATGGGCGCCTCGCTATACAAGTATAGCACAGCGCGTAATTAGCTCATAGACGAGTTCTTCGCAAAACGCAGCCGACCCCAATCGCTAATAAAACAAAGTGGGAGCGTCACATAATTTCGTGTGACGCTCCCGCCTCTCAAACCCACTTAAATTAATCTGCAGCTAGCCGACCGACTGTTTCACGGCAATACCATTAAAAAGTCCGGCTAACCGTAAAGCGAAGCGCCCGCCCGCCTGGCTCCCAGGCAAGCGGCGGGCTGCCCCACAGAAAGCCCAGTCGCATTCCCATCATCATCGGAAAAGTGGGAACAAACTGCATCTGCGCCCCATCCCCACCCGGCCCGCCGATTTCCTTCTCCGTCTGGTTGGCATCCTGCTGTTGCTGCTTCAATTGATTCGCAACATCCTGATCCGGAGTCCCCTGTCCATTCGGATTCGGGGTCTGCCGGACGTCAGGAGCGGCCGGCATGCCGTTGGTCCCCTGCTTCTGAGCGAGATTCTTCAGACCTTCATCCGTCTGCGCTCGCATATCGTTTTGCATGTCCTGCAAATCGTTGACCAATATTCTGGGCTGTGCGCCCGAACGGCAATCCGAGCTCTTGCTGGTGAGAACGCTTACACCGACGGCTCCATCATTTCCCGGCGTGTCTTCCACACGCGAAATAATGTCTCCCGCCGTCAGCGAACACGGTTGATCGCCGTCGTAAACCTGCAAAGGAGTGGAAACAATGAACACGCGCTGATCCGCCGCGAGTGCCGGCGGAGCCTGATCGCTTACTGAGCCGTCGCCCTGCTGCGGATTATTTGCAGCATTGCGTTCCGCATCCAGTTGCCGCTGCACTTCATCGGCAATCGCCTGACGCAGCGCCGGTGAAATTTGCGCATTGTTGTACGCGTTCGGATCCGCTTGGTAATTTCCCGCATCCGGTGGTGGCGCGTATTGCGCCGCATTGCCATCCGCTTCTTGTTGCGCTTCATACGCGGCTCGCAGATTTTCGGCAATAATAAAATCCGTCAACCACAATGAAGCGCTCACGTAGTAAGGAGCCGGCGCGAAATATCCGTCGTAGTACCACGGCGCGAGTCCCCAACCCCAGCTCCAATAAACTGGCCGGGCCCAGGGATTGTAGGCCCAGAGATAAAATCTTGGGCCGAAGTAGAATGCCGGAACGTAGCGCTGATAAACGATCCCGCGGAAACTGGATGTGCGATACACGCGCACGTACGGACGGCCGCGAACAACATACGTCCGCTGCACGAACCCAGGGCGAGCCAGCGGACGCTGCACGAATCCACGCGAGTTCCCAATGCTTACGACGACCACTCCGCCGGGGCGCACAGTTTCGACTCGCCGCCCGTAATTGGTGCGATTAATCGTCACGCCATGTTCTGTCCGGATCGTCGTTACGTGAGCGTTGCCGCCGTTTGCGCTGCGAATGACGGTCGCATTTCCATTGTGAATATGTACCTGCTGCGGAGGCGGAACTGGTCCATGTCCCGGTCCCTGTTGTCCACCTGTGGGCTGTCCACCTATTGGCTGACTACTTCGTGGTTGACCACCAGTTGGCTGTCCGCCCGTCCGCTGTCCGCCCGTCGGCTGACCACCTCGCGGTTGACCGCCAGTTGGCTGGCCGCCCGTCGGTTGTCCCCCTGTCGGCTGACCACCCCGCGGCTGTCCTCCAGCTGGCTGTCCTGCTTGGGGAGGCTGCGCCGGTTGCCGTGGTGGTGGATTCTGCGGCGGGGCTTGTCTTGGCGGTGGTGCGGGTGCTTGCTTCGGCGGTGGATTGGCAGGAGCAGCTTTCTGCGGCGGCGGTGGCGGAGGTTGTTTCTTATCCTTATCCCTCTGATCCTTGTCCGCTTGAGCCATGGCCATCGCCGGTATCATCAAAAAAACAAGCAGCACAGGCCACTTCGCGAGAATTCTTTTTATCGGGCGGTTGAACATCATCGTCGCCTCCTGGATTTTCTCCACGATCCCTTGGTCAACTCTGGAGTGAATGGAATTTGACCGCAATGGATATCACAATCGGGACTCATGGGGAAGTAAATTTCGCAGCGCCCTGTTACTTGGAGCCTTCAATAATATCCGTGGTATCTATGATGCCGATCACAGCCATATCAATCGGAGAATTCGGCCGGCCCACGGCCGTCATCGCGGAAAATCCTTCGGTAACCAGAAGCACGCGGTCGCCCACACCGGCGTCCACCGAATCGAGCGCCAGAACAGCTTCGCCGCGATCGCTTCCGTCAAGCTTCAGCGGCTGCACAATCAGAATTTTCCGCCCTACATGCGAAGGCGTCTTCTGCGTTGCAACCACGTCGCCCACTACTTTTCCAATCAGCACGGATCACTCTCTTCTTGAAACGAAAACAATTACGTGCGGTCCGCTACTGGCAAATTAATTTCATCCACGATTCCGACAATCGTTGCTTCGGTCGGCACTTCGTCCGGCAGAAACGGAAAGCTCGCTTCCTTTCCGCGACACCAGTAAATCGTTTCGCCCACTCCGGCGCCAACGGAATCCAGTGCCACCAGCGAACGTCCTTTTTCACGCCCGTGCCGGTCAATCGGCTGCACTACAAGCAGTTTTTGTCCCAGAAGCCTCGCGTCTTTTATGGTGCAAACTACAGTGCCGATCACGCGCCCAAGTTGCATAATTCTATTTCCGGCGGGAACTGGCCAATTCACCTTCGTGCGCGGCGTCAAGCTGCACCGTATCCACAACTCCTACTATCGCCGCGTCGACCGGGCGGTCTTTGCAGTCAGCGGCCATCCGCGCGGAGCTTCCCGTAACGATCAGAACTGTTTCGCGGAATCCAGAATCAACCGTGTCCACTGCAATTACGTAACCGGATTCATCCACGCCTTCCGGTGTAATAGGTTTTACAATGAGGAGTTTCATTCCTTCCAAACGCGGATCTTTACGGGAGGCAACTACCGTTCCGACGATGCGGCCAAGAATCATTCGAGATTATTCGACTAATCTCCTACAGAAGCGCCAGCCGAAGAACTGCCTTCTTTCTTGCGGATCGGCAGCACGGCCTCCAATGAATCATGCGGACGGGGAATTACGTGCACAGCGACAAGTTCGCCTACTCGTCGCGCAGCAGCGGCGCCTGCATCCGCGGCAGCTTTCACAGCGGCCACATCGCCGCGCACCATCGTCGTTACGTAGCCTGCGCCGATTTTTTCCCAGCCCACCAGCGTGACGTTCGCGGCCTTGACCATTGCGTCCGCGGCCTCGATCATCGCGACCAGGCCTTTGGTTTCCACCATTCCGAGCGCTTCACTCATTCTGATTCTCCCAACTCCGCACTAAGATTCGCCGGCCTGCTGACCGGTCAGGAACGCCGCGGTTCCTCTAGTTTGGATGGCGCTGGCGTGTTGTGAGCAATTTTTCCACATCACAGCCAGAAAGCAAGCTTTGTTTGCCCAGAAGCTCGGTGACCAGGGAGACGCGGGCATAGTGCTCCACCACGTCCATGCGATGAAATGCGGAGATGAGATCGGCGCCATACGTGACCACCCCGTGATTCGCCATTAGAATCGCGTCGTGGTCGGCCACCAGCGGTTCCAGTGACCACGAAAGTTCCGACGTGCCGGGTATTGCAAACGGCGCCAGCGGAATACTTCCGAATGTAACCACCATTTCCGCAAGCAACGGCTTATCCAGCGGCACGCCCGCAGCGGCGAATCCCGTTGCAATCGGAGGATGCGCGTGGCACACCGCGTTCGCATCCAATCGGCGCTTATAAATCAGCAGATGCATCGCCAGCTCGGAAGATGGTTCGTGATTACCCTGGAGCCTTCGGCCGTCAAGATCCGTGATGACCAGATCCGCCGGCGCCATCATGCCTTTGCAGAATCCTTTGGGTGTGGCCAGAATGCGTCCTGAATCCAGGCGAACGGAAATGTTGCCATCACACGCGGGAATAAAGCCACGCTCGTAGAGCCAGTTCCCCACCGTACAAATATCCTTGCGGTGTTCGGGCTCAGACTTCTGATGGCCTGGCGAAATGTGATCGGCATTCATATCGTGTCGTGGGCAAACCCCGAAGTGAAAGCTTTGACGGGCCACCTCGCCCGTGCGTTTCAACCAACTTCCCGGCTGTTAATTTTCTCGTTATGCGTAGATCCCGCGAAGCTTCAGCGCAATGGCCACCCGATCTATTGCCAGCATATAGGCCGCGATTCGATTATTCACCCCATGCGTTTCCGCGTATCGTACCACCTCGTCGAAACTGTGCTCCATAATATCTCGCAGTCGTTCGTTTACTTCGTTTTCGCGCCAGAAAAATCCCTGCCGGTCCTGCACCCATTCAAAATAGCTGACGCTCACGCCTCCGGCATTCGCCAGAATATCCGGAATCACGAAAACGCCCTTGCTATCCATAATTCCGTCCGCGGCCGAAGTGGTCGGCCCGTTCGCGCCTTCGCAAAGTATCTTCGCTTGCACGCGATGTGCGTTCTGCGTGGTGATTTGGTTTTCAACCGCGGCCGGCAGCAAAATATCGCACGGCTGGAATAACACTTCCTGCGACGAAAACTTCGTTCCGCCCTGCGGAAATTCTGGCAGCGGCTTTCTCTTCACGTACATCCAGTCAATCATCTTGGGAATATCAAAACCGTTTTCGTTGTACAGCGCGCCGTGAACATCGGCTGCGCCTACAATTTTGTAACCCGCTTCGTGCATCAGCATCGCGGCCATCGAGCCCACGTTTCCAAATCCCTGCACGATCACCCGCGTCTGCTCGCGCTTCAATCCCATCCGTTCGATCGCCCGATCGCAAACGATCATGCAACCCCGGCCCGTCGCTTCTTTGCGTCCGCGCGATCCTCCAAGTTCAACTGGTTTGCCGGTTACCACCGCCGTCGTCGTGTGCCTCACGTGCATCGAGTACGTGTCCATCACCCACGCCATCGTCTGCTCATTCGTACCGATGTCCGGCGCCGGCACATCTCGCTCGGGACCAATCCATTCGCTCAGCTCTGCCGTATAACGCCGCGTGATCCGTTCGAGTTCACCCCGCGAAAGCGTGCTCGGATCGCAGATAACTCCGCCCTTCGCGCCGCCAAATGGAATATTCACCACCGCGCATTTCCACGTCATCCACGCCGCCAGCGCGCGCACTTCGTCCAGCGTCACGTTCTTGTCAAAACGAATTCCGCCCTTGCACGGCCCGCGCACAATCGAATGATGTACGCGATAGCCCGTAAACACTTCCAGCTTTCCGTTATCCAGTGTTACTGGAATGTATACGGTAATTTCTTTGTTCGGATACTTCATGTACCGGTAAAGCCCGTCTTCCAGCCCCAGCCGCTTGGCCGCTTCTTCAAACCGCGCTTCCGCCGATTCGTAAACGTTGAACTCGTTTGCAGTGACAGGTGCCATTAAATCTCTCCCCGGGGTTTCCTGAATAGTGTTCTAAATAATTTTCTGCACAATTTCCTGAATGATAACGACCACTTTAAGAGGTGTCTGTCCCGCGGACCCGGTAAATGTTGCGCTCCGACGGCCGGTCGAGCGGCGCGCCAAGTATACGAGGCTACTTCGCGCCGCGCAAGGATTGATGCTTGCCGCCTAGCTCTGCTGTAAGTAACGGCTTACCTTAACCGCGAACGCACGCGGGTCTACCTCGCGCGCTGCTTCATCACAAATTCCTCAACCAACAATTTCGCCAGCCGCGTCGAGTCATGCCGAACCACCGCGTGTTCTTCCAGCAGATTCCCATGCACGCAGCGCAAACCCAGTTTTTCCAGCTCACTCAAATCCGCAATCACCGGTTCCGCGCCTGTCGCGCGATATCGCTTCGCTACTTCCGGCGAGATTTCTTTTCCATTGATCACCACCCAATCAATCAGCCGCCGTTTCGTGTGCCGATAAATCGCGCGTACGTGATCCGCCACGCTCATGCGATCCGTCTCACCCGGTTGCGTCATCAGATTCGGAATATAAACTCGCACCGCCTTCGACCGCTCAATCGCTTCCGCCACTCCCGCCACCAGCAAATTTGGAATCACACTTGTATAAAGCGACCCCGGCCCCAGCAGAATCACTCGCGCATTTTCAATCGCGTGCATCACGTCCGGCAGAGGTTTCACGCGCCGCGGTGCGAGCATCAGCCGGCGAATACGCCCGCGCGCTTTCGCAATCCGTGTTTCGCCTTTCACCACTCGCCCGTCGTACATCAACGCCTCCAGCGAAACATTTTGAATCGTCGCCGGATAAATCCTCCCTCGTATCGCCAGCACTTGCCCGCTCACGCGCACCGCTTCCGCGAAATCTCCGGTCACATTGCTCAGCGCCGTCAGAAAAAGATTCCCGAAGCTATGCCCGCCCAATCCGCGCCCGGCAGGGAATCGGTATTGAAACAGCGCGCTCATCCGCGTTTCGTCATCCGCCAACGCCACCAGACAATTCCGTATATCTCCCGGCGGCAAAATACTGTATTCGCGCCGTAAACGCCCGGAGCTTCCTCCGTCGTCCGTCACCGTTACAATTGCCGCAAGATCCGAAATCGGATATTTCCCGCCATCTCGTAATGGCGGCGCAACATATTTCTTCAGCCCGCGCAGCACGGACGAAAGTCCCGTGCCTCCGCCCACAGCGACAACGCACCCGGCATTCGCATCAGTTTTTTCGGGAATTGGAGTCTTACCCTTCACTTCATATTTATTCTTGCGTCGGCGCCGAACTACCCGCCCGCGCCTTCGCGTTCTGGATACAGCAGTTCCGTGAATCGGGGATCTTCCTGCAGGAATGCAAAGTCTTCATCGTTGCGCGCGTGATATCTATTCTCCGGCTTCAGCTCGATCGCCAGCTTCAAATTTTCCATCGCCGCTTCCGCTTCGCCCGTCAAACAATCCAGCGCCGCCATCGCGTAAACAATGTAGTCCGCCTTCGGAGCCATCTTCCGCGCGCGTCCCAAATGTTCGCGCGCTTCATCCCAGCGCCCGTGATTCATCATCGCCACGCCATGTTGATAATGATCTTCCGCGCTGCGCATCGCCGAATCCGGCGTCCTGCTGATGCGCTGTTCTGTCACGCGCAAATGAATCAGCCCGCGCTCCGCCAGCTCCTTGCTCGGCCCAATGATCACTTTTTCCAAAAGCTCTTTCGCTTTGCCGAATTTCTGTTGCTGGAAATTTCGCAGCGCTTCCTCGTATGTCTTCAATTGCGCCTGGATCAGCGGGTCCACCAAATTGATGGGCGGCGTCCGTGTGGCAGCCTTCTTAACTGGCTTCTTTTTCAATAGCTTGGAGCGTTGCGCCCCGCTCGCTCGCACCCTTACGGACCGCCGTTTTGCGGGCTTTTTCGACCGTGACATACGGTGCATGCTAGCAGACCCGATGTTTACGGTCAAACCCGCCAAATAAGCCCATTTTGCGTCTGGGCCCCCGAATGTTCGCTTCACGAAACGCCTGCGCGCTTGCTCATTGGCCGCTTCGCACCCGTGTGTTATAAATCGAAGCGTACTTTCGGAGACTTCGTGCCATTTATCAACTTCCCCGCTCGCGAGATTAACTGCAAGCTGGTTTATTACGGCCCCGGCCTTGGCGGAAAAACCGCCAATCTGCAGTGGATCTACGAAAATACCGGCGCAAATCAAAAAGGGAAGATGATTTCGCTTGCCACCGAAACCGATCGCACCCTGTTTTTCGATTTTCTTCCGCTCGATCTTGGCACCGTTCGCGGATTCAAAACCCGCCTCCACCTTTACACCGTTCCCGGCCAGGTTTTTTACGAAGCCAGCCGCAAACTTATTCTCAAGGGCGCCGACGGAGTTGTCTTCGTCGCCGATTCGCAGGAAGAACGCCTCGACGCAAATCTCGAAACGCTCGACAACCTTCAGGAACATTTGAAGGAACACAAACTTTCCTTTGAAACAATTCCATACCTGCTTCAACTCAACAAACGCGACCTCCCCGACATCCTCTCCGTCGAAGAATTAAAAGATAAACTGCAGCGCAAAGGCGAACCCATCATCGAAGCCACAGCCATCAACGGCACCGGCGTCTTTGAAACCCTGAAAGAAGTAGCCAAGCTGGTCCTGGGCGAACTACGCAAAACCGCGTAGACGAAATTTTCTCGCTCTCGCCCTCGTCTCACATCGGCCCGATCCTTGACCCACTAATCCTTGACAATTCATTTCCCGCTCAAATAGGATGCCCGCCAGCAGTCACCGCGTTCCTCTCACGCAAGCGAGACTGTCAGAGGTGCTCTCATGCAAGCCACCGAAGAACTTAAATCTTCCAACTTTAATTTCGGCAAGTCTGCGCTGTTCAACCGCGCAACGGCCCTGACGCTCGGCGCCCTGTTCCTTCTCGGTGGTTGCGGCAAATCCAATACGCCCGTGCCTCAAACTCAGTCAGCGGCCGCTCCGCAAACTGCTCCGGCCGCTGCGCCCGCCCCGGCACCCGCGCCGGTGACCAACGCCGATGGCTCGTCCGCCGACACAACCGCCAAACTCGCTGCCGCCGACTGGGCAATTAAACAGGATGAAATCAAGAATGACAGGAACGGTGAGTGGGCGATTCTCGCCTCGGCATCTTCCAGTTACAACGATGCGCAAGGCCAGGCCGCCTGGTCGCCTAATCAGGCAACCGGCCTCCCAAATGTTGATAAGTACGGCGACGATGGAAAAGCTTGGACGTCCAAGACTCCTGACGCTGGCATCGAATGGCTCGACCTGAAATATCCCAAAGCAGTCCATGCGACTGAAGTGCGCGTCCGCGAATCATGCGGCTCCGGTGCGGTAATCAAAATTGAACTTTTCGATGAAGCCGGCACCGCCCACACCGTTTGGGCGGGCAACGACCCAACCACAGGATTAAACTACCTGATAGTGAAATTCCCAAAGACCGCTTTCAAGGCCGACCGCGTCAAGATCACGTTGGCCACAAACGTCATCCCAGGCTGGAATGAAATTGACGCCGCTCAACTCATCGGCACCGATCAGTAGCCAGGCTCGGGAAAATTAACCGTCGCAAATTAATACTAACCCTTCGAGATTGGCGGCGATCTTAGCCCGGCCCTTCGATACCTCACCGATTTGGATTACCAGATACCCAGCGACCCCAGCCTTCCGAGTAATCCAGTTCGCTAAAGCGTCAGACACCATCATCGATTCCGACACTCCATTTTTCTTAACGAATTCTCTCAGTGTCGCGCGATCCACCACCTGAAATCCACTGGCTCGTGTTGTTAATGAAGAGCTAATCTCATCGCCAAGTTCCTTACCATCTTCTGTAGGCTCGTTGGCCTTAGGACCAACTGCGCCAATTACCGCCACGCTTTTCAGATGTTTCTTAACAATCTGCTGCGCGATTTGCGCGACAAGCGAATCCAATTCCGGCGAAGACGCCGCGGTCTGGCTCAAAGCCGGTATTCCGTTAGATGTCGCGCTTCCACTAACTTGTCGCGCGCCGCAAATAGTGCCAACAGTCAGCAAACATCCTATCGCGCAAATGAGCTGCCCAATCATCCGCATCCTCCAACGAATCGAGCGAGACGTTACCAGCTATTTCAATTCGGTTTCTTCTTCACTTTTTTCACGGGAATTCCTTCAATCTTAAACGGAATTTCAATCGCCGTTTGTGTTGCCACCGGAACACCTTTCGCGTCGCGCGCCGGCGAAAATTTCCACGTAAGAACTGCGTCCGCCGCCACGCGATCCAAACCGTGCCCCATCGGACCAACGACAAAAACGTCGTCCGCCGTTCCATCGGGCAAAACCGTCACCAGTAAATGCGAACTCCCCTGAACATTCGCAATCCGCAGTTCTTGCGGAACCGCCGGCATCGGACACGCAATACATTTCGGACGCGACACTCCGTCAACTCCCTCCGGCACCACCGGCGTTTTCAACGTCGGCACAAAGTCATGGCCGGCATCCTCAAGTTCTTCGGGAGTTAAATCAAGTGTCGCGTTGAACGTCGCGATGTCCTCGCACACACCTGTTGTGCAGACAAACAATTCCGCCACAAAAGTCGGCGGATATCCCACGACCCGATTAATCCGCCCAGTCACATATCCATCCGATTGCATGCGTTTTGCAATCCATCCACCCAAAGCGTTGCTGTACACCATGTCTTCAGCAATACGATTCGTTCTCAAAATATTCCGCATCGCGTCGATGTCCGGCACCTTCACTCCCGTCGCCTGCCGCACCAGCGAATCACTCAACACTCCCCGCAGACGTTTCCCCAGCTCGGTGACCCTTCGATCCGGACCGGAAAAACCAACCACCACAACACCCGTCATGTTGCGAGCCGAAATTTCCGCCGACAACTTTGCCGCAAGCGAATCCATCGCAGACCCGGTCGGTATCGGTGTTTCTGCCGGCACCACCGGCACAGGGCCCAACTGTGGAACCGGCTCCGCAGAAGTCTGCGGCTTACCGCAAATAAGGCTCGCAAGCAAAACCCCGCAAATCGAACAAACAACTCGACGCATTACCAACCACTCCATAAAAATCTCGCCGCATCATATCAGCGTCAATTGTAGCCGCGGGAATCTATTGTTGGGGTCACCTTCAGATGGGTGGGGCTCTTAGTCTTCGATTTACCTCTTCATCTTACTGGATCTCGCAGCTGTCGCGATGTCTGTTCGAATTCCTTTCCACAGTTTCCTCGCGAGATATTCCGTATCAGTACTGATAATTTAATTGAATAAAGTATACTAACAATGCTACACTGAACCGCAGACTTGGACGATCCATTTAAATCTTCATTCCAAAAATGGAATCCGCCCTCCCTGCCGGCATCAAAAGTCTATTGATTTAGAGCCTTTCTGTAAGAATGTAAAAACACGGGACTTTAAGTCTCTTTAGAATGATATTCTTACAGCCCGTTTCTGCTGGTATTTGTAACTCATTGAAATTGAATGATATGGCAACGTTGGAACTAACGCTCTAAGTCCTTTAGATTTGTATTCTTAGCACGATGGCCCGACCTCAGGCCTTTGTTTTTATATTGATGCCAAAAACATGGGGAGGGGGTGGGTAGCATACATGACGGCGCGTCCCGATCTTTTCATTCGGGATGTCGTTGACTTAAGTACCTGGCAAATCGCGGAAGCAGCACCGAGTTAGATGGCCGGAGACTCTGGACTCTCGACTGTTGACTGCCGTCGCTCAATACGCCCAGCGCAGCAACACGCTGCCAGTCGTATAGCCGGCGCCGACGGTTACGAGCAAAAGCAGGTCGCTCTTTTTCAGTCGGCCTTGCTCGACTGAATCGCGCAGGCCCAAAGGAATCGTAGCGGCAGTCGTATTTCCGTAGCGGTCAATGTTGACGGCAACTTTTTCGTCGGGCACGCCGAGCCGTTGTTGCATCGCTTGAATGATGCGCAGATTCGCCTGATGCGGCACGACGAGCGCCAGATCGTCGTTCGTGAATCCGTTATCGTGCAGGATTCGCACGGAAACTTCGGCCATTCGGCGCACCGCATATTTGAAGACTTGCTGGCCGCCCTGATGAACGTAGTGCATTTTCTTTTCGACGGTTTCTTTGGTGGCGGGATTCAGCGATCCGCCGCCGGGCATAAAAAGATCGCAGCCGCCGGAGCCGTCAATGTCGTGCTGGAAGTCGAGAATGCCTTCGCCTTCCGCGGCGGGCTCAAGCAGAACTGCTCCAGCGCCGTCGCCGAAAAGCACGCACGTCGCGCGGTCCTCATAGTTGAGGATCGATGTCATCTTGTCGCTGCCGATGACCATCACTTTTTTGTGGGAGCCGGAACCGACAAATTGCGCGCCGACTGTAAGCGCGTAAACAAAACCGGAGCACGCGGCGGAAAGATCAAAGCCCCACGCGTTTTTCGCGCCGATGCGGTCCTGCACCAAGCACGCCGTCGCCGGAAAAAACATGTCGGGCGTTACACTGGCGATTACGATCAGATCGATTTCGTCGGGATCCAGATTTTTTTGCGCGATCAGTTGCTTCGCCGCTTCCGTGGCCATGTGAGAAGTGGCCACGCCGGCGTCGGCATAGTGCCGTTCGCGAATTCCGGTGCGGGTACGAATCCATTCGTCATTCGTATCCACGAATTTTGCGAGATCGTCGTTCGTGACCACGCGCGGAGGCGTGTAGCAGGCAACGCCGGTTATCTTCGCGCGAATTGGATGGGGCATTCCGAGCCCGCCTTTCTGGGATGATGACGTTAAACGAATTCTAGCGGTTCAAAGATAATTTGATCGCTTAACAATAACTTTTATGGCTCGACCCTGCTGCAAATTGAAATCGGATTCTACTTCAGCAATGCAAGGATTGTTGGGATTGTATTGGAACCACGCGAAGCAGACAAGGCTGCTCGCATGCATTCCAGCGAATCGTGAGCAATCCTTAAATTTAGCCAGCGCTTCGTTATGCTACACTTTCGCGTAGAACAAGGGATTCGCGGCAGTTTCCGCGGAAAGGTTGCCGGATGTATTTCCAGTCGTTCTATTTGACGTGCCTCGCCCATGCTTCTTACCTGGTCGGGTCGGAAGGTATCGCCGCTGTCGTAGATCCTCAGCGCGACGTCGAACTTTACATCGAAGATGCTAAACAGCAGGGACTGCGAATCGCCTACATCATCGAAACACATTTGCACGCAGATTTTGTTTCCGGTCACCGTGAACTTGCCGAGCGCACCGGCGCAACAATTTGCATGAGCGCCAAAGCAGACGCAACTTTTCCGCACCGTGACGTTCGTGACGGCGACAAGATTGAATTTGGAAGATGCGCGCTGGAATTCCTCGAAACGCCCGGACACACTCCCGAAGGCATGTGTATCCTGGTCACAGATCACGAACGCGGCGAAACTCCGTGGGCTGTTTTGACGGGCGACACATTGTTTATTGGAGATGTTGGACGTCCAGATCTTTCCGCGGACCACACGCCGCAGCAACTCGCTGGAATGTTGTACGACAGCCTGCACAATAAACTTTTTCCGCTGGCTGACGGCGTGGAAGTTTTTCCCGCGCATGGCGCCGGATCGTTGTGCGGACGCAGCATCGGAAGCGAACGCAGCTCCACAATTGGAAAAGAGAAGCAATTTAATTACGCGCTGCAACCCATGACGCGAGAAGCGTTTGTGCAAATGCTGACCGCGGAGTTACCCGAGCGTCCCGGATATTTCAGCCGCGACGCGGAAATCAATCGCGCGGGCGCGGAAGCGATGGAAGAATTGCCGCCGCTCACTGTGTTTTCACCCGCCGAAGTTGCAGAAAGAATCGGCCAGTCCGTGAATGGCGGCGGCGCAAATGCTCTGGTACTGGACACGCGGCCTTCAACGGATTTTTTTGCGAGCCACATTCCAGGCTCGTTGCACATCGCGCTCTCCGGACAATACGCTTCCTGGGCGGGCGCGCTCGTTGGATTGGATCGCGAAATAATTTTGGTTGCAGAAGATCCAGAACGATTGAAAGAATCCCGAATGCGCCTCGCGCGAGTGGGCATCGAACGCGTTGCCGGATATTTGGAAGGTGGAATTTCAGCGTGGCAGCGCAGCGGACGTACAGTCGCGCAATTCGCTCAAATCAGCGCCGGGGAATTGCGTCAATTGTTGTTGCGCGAATCCGGAATGCAATTGGTTGACGTGCGCCGCGCCGCCGAATGGGATGCAGGACACATCGCTCAAGCGAAGCTTGCCCCACTCAATAAATTTGCAGTTGTGCTCGGATTGGATTCCGGCGCGGCGAAAAAAGTTTTGCCGGATTTCGATACCGATCGCCCGGTCGTAGTGCATTGCCAGGGCGGATATCGCAGCGCGATTGCGGCGAGCCTGCTGGAGCGTGCGGGATTTTCAATGGTCGTAAATGTGATTGGCGGATTCGACGCTTGGAAATTACACAAATTTCCCATGGAAATATCAGAAAAGCACGCTGCGCCGCAAATGAATGCCACCGATCACTCCGCGATTGCTACGTAAGAAACACGATCGTCCAGGAGAGACCGCGAGCGCCGAGCGCGGAAAAACTCAGGGCTGAATTTCGTAGCGAAATGTAATCGGCGCGGTTTTTCGCAGCGTTGCTGCAACAGAACAATATTTATCTTCACTCAACTGAATCGCGTCGCGCACCGCTTTGTCGTCCAGCTTTCCGCGCAAGCGATAAACGAGTTCGAGTTTCACCCAAACAGTTGGAGGTTCTTTGGCGCGCTCGCCGGAAACTTCCACTTCCAGAGCGCCCAAGTGTTGCCGTTTCTTTTTTAGTATTTCGACCACGTCGGTGGCCGTACACGCGCCCAGCGCGAGCAGCAACAATTCCATCGGCCCCGGCGCGGTGTTGGATTCTCGATTGGAATCAAGCGGCACGGCGTGGCCCGAAGGACCGACTGCAATAAATTGTTCCGCACTGACCCAGCGAACCTTTGCGACCTTCATCGTGAATGCCTCCGTTGAATAATGTTTAGCGTAACAGAGCAGAGGCAGCGAGAAAAGCTGGAGAGGAAACTAAGTGGCGGAACTTTCGACTGATTCGTTGGATGTTTCGGAAGCCGGAGCCGACGCCGCGATTGGATTCTGAATCGATCGCATGTGTTCGACAAAAACAGAGACGAGGCGCGCTTCAAATTGTGAGGCGCTGCAGCGTTCGATTTCGGCGAGCGCCTCACCAGTATTTCGCGCGCGTTTGTATGTGCGATCGGAAGTGATGGTGTCATACGCGTCGGCGATGGCGATAATGCGCGCGCCGAGAGGAATGTTTTCACCGGCAAGCGCATCGGGATAACCCGAGCCGTCAAAAAATTCGTGGTGATGAAGAACCATGGCACGGATGCGATCCAGGCCTTTGACTTTTTCCAGAATTGCAGCGCCGTAGTTCACGTGCTGCTTCATTTGATCCCATTCGTCGGGATCGAGCGGGCCATTTTTGTTCAGGACCGATTCAGCAATGCCGACTTTTCCGATGTCGTGCAAAAGCGCGGCCAGACGAACTTCCTCGATTTCCACGCGATCCATCTCGAGTGCTTCCGCCAGCGCGACCGAGTAGAACGAAACGCGTTGTGAGTGATTCTTGGTGAAGGAATCCTTGTCATCGATAGCGATCGCCAGGGAACTCAGTGTTTCAACCACGAGTGGAGGAACGATGCGCGCCACGGAAGCTTCATCGTCGCGCGCCGTTAAGGGGCACACAACAGAGTCAGCCGGATCCAGTTCGGAAATTTCCGTCGAGTCCAGCGAGCGCATGAACTGGTCGAGGCGATTGCAGATTTCCTCCATTGCCTCGGGGCCCGTCGTGAACTGGCGTTTGAGAGTGACACCGAGATAGGCGTCGAGGACGTCGCGCTTCCAGCGTTTGGTTTCGTTCGGATCGAAATGATCGGCTGTGGAAACCGCGTTGCCGCCCTGATGTTTTGAAAGATACATCGAAGCGTCCGCAACCTGAATTAGTTCCTGCGGAGTGGAGCCGTGAACGGGGAAGCTGGCGATGCCGAAGCTGCCGGTAACATTCTTCTCACGCAGAATCGTATCGGAAGAAAGCCATCCACGGAGTTTGAAGGCGAGCTGGCGCGATTGTTCGGCGTTGGTTTCCGCCATGAGCACAACGAACTCATCACCGCCATAGCGCGCGATAATATCGGAGCGGCGGCAATTTTCTTCCAGAATTTCTCCGACACGCCGCAGAACCAGATCGCCTTCCAGGTGGCCGTAGAAATCGTTGACGAACTTAAAGCGATCCAAATCAATCAGGACGATTGAGAAAGGCCGGCCGGCGCGAGTGGCGCGTTTCCATTCCGCGGAAAGGGCTTCCATGAAAAATCGATGCGTTTTGACATTGGTCAAACCATCGGTGATGGCCTGTTCTTGGGCTTTTTGGAAGCTGAGAGATCCGTGCAACGCGCCGGCAATCAAGTCGGCGAGCGTTTCCAGCAATTGCAATTCTTCCACGGTGAAATCACATGGCGCAGAACATTCCACATAGAGGACTCCGTGCAACTGATCGCCATAAACAATCGGCAAGGCAACCGCGGCGGCGGAATCCTCAAGCATGGCAAACGACGCGGAAGGTTCCGAACCAAATGAGCGGACCACCATCATTTTCCCTGTCCGCGCGACGCTTCCTACAAGTCCTTCACCAAGAGGAATTCTGCGGCCGAAAGCATTCCTGCGCTTGCCTGCTTCCGCCTGGACGACGACTTCTTTAGTGGCATAGTCGAGGACGCCGATACCGATGTGATCGTAGCTCAGACCGCCCTCAAGCTCAGTGGCGATACGCGAAAGCATCTCGTCCGGATTAAGAGTGGCAATCGCATTTTTGGAGATATTGTTGAGGAGCGTGAGGTGGCGCGATTTTGCCTGCTCGCCACGAAACAGGCGGGCGTTTTCCAGAGCGATGGTGGCTTCGCTTGCGAGCACGCGCATGAGTTCGAGATGGTCTTCGTCAAAAGCGTGTTTGAGCCTGCTATGAACGGCGATTACGCCGATGGCGCGATCATAGAGCACGAGCGGCACGGCGCAAAAACAACCCATTTGCTGAACGGGTTCCGCGCCCAGCCCGCTGGCGGTTTCCGCAAGATTATCGCGAATCAAAAGTGGCTGACGGTTGCGGAGAACATATTCGGTAAGGTGATTTCCACACGGACGCGAGCGCTTCGGCTGTTTTTCCCCGTCACGAATTTCCAGTTCAAACTTTAACGTGTTGGCGGCAGCGTCATAAAAAGCGATGTAAAGGTTGCTGGCATCGAGCAGGCGCTGCATTTCGGAATGGATTTTTTCAAACAGGGCGTCGGTATCGAGCGTGGAGCTGAGGACGCGGCCAATCTCATTCAGGAGATGCAATTCTTCGCTGCGCCGTGCAGTCTGCTGGACGAGATAGCTATTTTCCACGGCCATGCCAATTTGATGGCCCAGGGCCATGAGCAGATGAAGCTCGGCCGGAGAGAAGCGCCGGCTATCTGGCGAACCAAGCAAAAGCACGCCGAAAGCTTTTTCTTTGGTTTGCAGACTGATGGCCGCCACAGTGTGCAATCCCTGTTGAAGCGCTAACTGGCGGAAGCGATGGAAAGATTCCTCGCGTTCGAGAGTGACCCACAGCGCGTCACGGTGCAGATCGCGGAAGACCGCCAGACCACCGAGGCGAACGACGAGTTCGACAAGATGATCGTCGAGCCCTTCCTGCTGCGAAGCACTGCAGAATGCATCGCTGAGGCCGACCGCAACGACAGCGGTGGGGCCTTTTGAATCTCCATGATGCAGAAAAAGAGCGCCGCAAGGGATTTGTACGACATTGAGAATCCGGTCAAGAGCCTGAGCCAACATGCGCTGCACTTCATTGCCGACCACGCTGGATGTGGCAAGGTTGAGATTGGAAAGCGCGAGCATGTGGCGCTCGATGCGGCGCCTTTCTTCTTCGTAAAGCGCCATAGACATCAGCACGGCGATAAACATGACCGGCACCAAGGCAAGAGTTGATAGGGTGGCCTGTCCCGTGAGTGAGAACTGCTTGGCAAATTGGTTTGCAAGCGAGATGAAGCCCCAGAGAGCGAAGGCAAGACCAAGAGCGCCGTCGGCAAGTGTTTCCTGTTTGCGGCTGGAACGCCAGAAGAGCACTCCGGTAACAAAAAAAACGGCTACGGTGCCATAGGTGGGGGACACCGGAAATTGACCTTGTGTGAATGCGATAGCCCACACCGCGAAGAATACGGAGACGGCGCCGACGCGATAAGTCCAAGGCGCTTTTTGTGTGTAAAGCTGGGCGCTCAGGAAGAATAGAAGCGCCGCGGAAGCAGCCAGCCACGCCTGAAGCGCCATTTGCCAGGAGTTCCAGGTTTCGTGCTGGTTTACGACGGCCGCGCCGTAATGCAAAGCAAGCATTCCCCAACCGGCTGACCACATCAGCAGATACGGTTGGCGCTTGACGGAATAGACGAAACCGTACAGACCGGCGACCAAGGCGGTCGCCGACAGCAGAGCCAGGGCCAGGATGCTCTCGTGTATCAACGGACTCCGATTCTCTTGGGCTGCGAATGCAGCCGGTACTCAGAAGGAAAAGCACGTCCACGAAGCGAGAAAATCACTGCGCTGGGCTGGGCTACCTTCCGAATTCCGGAAATCATACCCGGACCGAAACGATCCATAGGCGGTTCCCGGTTCTTGCTAGACTATAGAGGGCAATTTTTCATATGGTCAAGGGTACTCGCGTACTTTTGTCCCTGCGCGTAACTCCCTCTGGTGGAACGGCATAGGGCAGATGCAGGGTGACGGAAGCCGCCGAAATCCGCTAAAATGCAGGGGTTCCGATCATCGACATTTTTCGCAAAAACCTTGCTTTTGACGATGCCGCTATTTGATTGTGTAAATCCAGCGGTTCCGAGGACATCAGAGACATTATGACCGATTCAATAGCAGCTAGTTCGAAGCCACGAGTGCGATTCGCGCCATCGCCGACCGGATATCTGCATGTGGGCGGGGCGCGGACGGCGCTATTTAACTGGCTTTTCGCACGGCACGAAGGCGGCACGTTTGTTTTGCGCGTGGAAGATACCGATACGGAGCGCAACCGGCCGGAACTTGTGGAAGGAATTCTGGCGTCGCTGCGCTGGCTGGGACTTCAGTGGGACGAGGGGCCGATATTTCAGTCGCAGCGGCTGGGATTGTATCGTGTGGCGGCGGAAAAACTTCTAGCGTCGGGCGCGGCATATCTTTGCTATTGCGCGCCGGAACGATATGCCGGTGGGGACGCGGCAACGGAATCCGATTCCGAGGAAGCGCCGGCGCGGCGACGTGTGACTCGATGCGCTTGCCGAGATGGACATCCGGTGATTGGTGAGCAAAAGCCCGCGGTACGTTTCAAAGTGTCACTGGGCGTAACGACCGTATTTGACGACATTGTTTTTGGAAAGAACGAAACGTCGAACGATGAGATTGAAGATTTTGTGTTGTTGCGTTCGCCGAAGGATGGAACTTCTGAGTTGGGATTGCCGACGTATCAGCTTGGCGCGGTGGTGGACGATATCGAGATGAGGATTACGCACGTGATTCGGGGCGCGGATCATATTTCCAACACGCCGAAGCAGGTGATGTTGTATCGCGCGCTTGGTGCGGAAGTTCCGAAATTTGCGCACGTGCCGCTGATTCTGGGGCCGGACCGCAAGCGGCTATCCAAGCGGCATGGAGCTACGAGCGTCGCGTCGTATGAGGAAGAAGGATTTCTGGCCGAGGCGTTCCGAAATTTTCTTTGTTTGCTGGGCTGGTCAACTGGCGATGATTCGGAATTCATGCGCACGGACGAACTGCTGAAGCGATTTTCGCTTCAAGGAGTTAGCCGCACGAACGGAGTTTTCGATCGCGCAAAACTGGAATGGTACAACGGGCAATATTTGCAGAAGCTGCCGTTGGATGAGGTGCTGCCTTTGGTGCAGGGCGAATTGGAACGTGCAGGAATCTGGCGAGCGGAGTGGGATGGAGCCGAAAAAGAATGGTTCGCGCACACGGTGGATTTGCTGCGTCCGCGGACGCGATTGCTTACGGATTTTGCGCTGTGGGCGCGGGCGTTTTTCAGCGATATATTCGAGTACGACGCGGCAGCCAAAGAAAAATTCTGGAAGGACGAGCGGCTAGCAGGGATGTTAGGCAAACTCGCGGATTCGCTGGCGGCGCTTGCGGAATGGAATCACGATGCTTGCGAACATGCGTTGCGCGGAATTGCTGAAGCGGAGGGCGTGAAGGCGGGATTGCTGATTAACGCCACGCGCGTGGCGATTGTGGGGCAGGCGGTGGCGCCACCTCTATTTGAAACGATGCTGGTGCTGGGACGGGAGCGAGTGGTGAATCGTTTGCGCGCAGCGCTGCCTGTGATGGTGGCTTCGTCGAAAGCTGCTGGATAGCCTGAAGAGCCTAGACGATTATTTTGCTGCCGAGTTGTTGAGACAGAATGCGGCCCATTACTTGCGCGAGAGTTTCGCCGGATTTTTCCAGCGCGAAAGTTCCTGCGGTGTCTGACCATCCGAGTTTGAAACTCGTTGTTAAAGCGGAAATCCAGATTTGCCGGACGGGCGCGTTGGGGCTGATTACGAAGCGCGTTTCTTCCGGTTCCTCAAAACACAGATCGAGCCTGCCGCTTTCCCCTTCGACTTCAAAATTATATTCGTCGCCGAGTTGTTGAAGGCGCTTGCGAAGAGTTTCGAGTGCCGAGTCGCAGCGGTTGCGGAATTCCTGATCGGTCATGGTTTGTTCGCTCATTCGATGTTTCGAGCGTACAGCAGGGTTGCAGGGACAAGCAAGCCGGTACCGGATTGCGGTGAGAGAACTGCCGAACGCAGAGTTGTTTGAGGCGGTGACCGTTCGGCGTATGATTGAAGAAGAATGAGCGCGACATCTTACGTTCGGCGATTGGCTGTTTTCGTTTGTTTAGCTGCCATGCTAATTGCGGTGGTAACGCTGGGTGCGGTTCACCTGCCGCTGGCCGTCCTTGTTACGCTGTGTTTTATTGTTGCGATTTCAGTTTGTGTTCTGCTGCCTATTGTTGAAGAGCAGAGTCACACACAGCAGGCGCTAGCTCTGCCTGCTTTCTCGCCTCGACCTCCTCCGGTTCGGTAAATCTTCGCAGTAGCTAGCCGCGATGCGGCGGCCGTGTTTCCACACACCACTAAAACTATTACGGGGCGAACTGCGTTCGCGCACGGTTTGATCCAGTTCCGCACCGGCGTCCGGAGGACCTCGTGTCGATAAAGCGCAAATGGTTGAAAGTATTTGTGTTGCTCATGATGGGGGTGGCATCCGGAGTCGGTGCTGTGAACCCCAAGGAAATCGGGGAAATGATTCCCATCATGAACGAACAGAAGATTGAATTTTCGATTCCGGATGATAGTGATGACGGCGATGGCGACTGGGATCGGTGGTGGAGCGAGACAGATTTTGTTGAGTCGGCGGAGTTTGACGCTGCGAAGAGCGCTGCCCCTTCGGGGAGTAGTTCGTAGCGGTGTCGGCGGTCTTTACGCTTGTTCGTCAACGCATCGACGCGCGTGAAATTATTCGTAGCGAAGGGCGTCAACGGGATCGAGGCGCGCGGCTTTTACGGCGGGATACATGCCGAAGAAAAGTCCGACGCTCATGGCAGTGGCTACGCCGAGCATTACGGCCCAAAGGGGAACGGCAGTGGGGAGCGCGGGATAGACGGCTCGCGCGAGCGCGCTGATGGCCCATCCGAAGGCGACGCCGATTAGGCCGCCGAATCCGGTGAGCGCCATAGCTTCGGTGAGGAATTGCCAGATGATGTCACGGCGGCGAGCGCCGATAGCTTTGCGGACGCCGATTTCGCGCGTGCGCTGCGTGACGGACATGAGCATGATGTTCATCACGCCGACGCCGCCAATGAGCAAACCGATGGAGCTGACAGCGACAATTAATTCCGCGATGCTTGAGGTGATCTGGCGGAATTGATCGGCGATTTCCTGTGAACTGGATTGGCCGAACGTGTCCGGCTTGTCATAGGGAACCTGGCGGCGGAGGCGTAGCACGCCGCGAATTTCGTCTTCGGCGGCATCCACCTGACCGGGATAAGCCATCGCGGAAATAAAATTTTCGTCGTCCTGCGGATTGTGTTTCTGATAGCTGCGATAGGGAACCCAGAAATCCACGTCGGCCTGGCCGCCGCCGACGATTCCGCCTTTGCGTTTTTCTTCGACGCCGATGATGGTGTAGAGAGTGCCGCGCACCTGCACTTCCTTTTCGAGCGGATCTTCTCCGAGAAAAAGAGCGTTCGAGACGTCGTTTCCGATGACGGCGACGTCGGCGCGATGCTGATTTTCTGAGTCCGTGAAATAACGGCCTTTTGCGAGACGCAAAGAATAAACGTCCACGGCGCTGGGGAGCGTGCCGCGGTAATTTACGTTGGTAACTTCGCGGCCTTCGTAACGGGCGACGGCCGTCGGCGGCAAAGGGCCATTAATTTTCGCGAGGGCTTGCACGTCCACTTCGCGAACTGCCAGGCATTGGGTTTTGATGGCCAGGGCGTCATCCAGCGTAAGTGGCTTGCGATTTAATTCCTCCGGTGTTGGACGCGTGGTGTGGATGCCGGGATTAAATTTGAAGATGAAAATAGTGTCCGAGCCAAATTCGCTGAGATAGTCGTGGATGGAAGCGTCGAGGCCGACGAGGACGGATGAAACGGCGATGAGCGCGGTGACGCCGATGACGACACCAAGAACGGTGAGCACCGAGCGCATTTTATTTTCGCGCAAGTTATTGAAAGCCATCCGCGCGTTTTCACCCCAGGCCATTCGCATCGTAGCTTCCTGTTCGGTGTCCTATTAACTTTCCTGGCGCATGGCTTCGATGGGATGAAGCTTTGAGGCTTTTTGCGCGGGATAAATTCCGAAGAACAGTCCGGTGGCGGTGGAAAGCACCAGTGCAATCATCACGGCGGACATGGGAATAAACATGGGTACAGAGGTGGTGGCCTGCACAAGTTCGGCCAAGACCCAGGCGAGCGCGACGCCGATGGCTCCGCCCAATCCGGCGAGCACGGATGATTCGACCAAAAATTGCATCAGAATATTTGTGCGTGTGGCGCCGACCGATTTTCGCATTCCGATTTCGCGGGTGCGCTCGGTGACGCTGGCAAGCATGACGTTCATGATGACGACACCACCGATAACAAGAAAAACGGACACGATGCCGACCATGGCGTCGGCGATGGATCCGGTTAAGTTGCGAAATAAATCGAGCAGCGCGTCGGAGCCGAGAACGGCGAACGTATCGTCTTCGTTTTGTTTTAAGTGGCGGCGCGCGCGCATCAGCAGGCGCGCTTCTTCCTGCGTGCGATCCATCCAGTCCGAGCCGCGCGCTTCGATGACGATGGTGAGAGCGACTTTGCTTCCATAGATTTCGATAAATGTTTCGATAGGGATGTACGCGTAGGCGTCCTGCGAATTGCCGAAGGCGGTTCCGAGCGGTTTGCCGACACCGACCACGGTGAAGGGGCGCCCATCGATTTCGATGGTTCGGCCGAGCGGATCGAGTCCGGGGAATAATTTGTCGGAAACATCGGGGCCAATCATCGTGACTTGCGAGTGGTGAGCGTCGTCTGAGTCAATCAAATAGCGGCCGATGGCCGGTTGAACGATGGCCATGTCTCCCATATTTGCGGTGACGCCGCGGAGAGTAATTTGATCAATCGAAATACCACCGGCATTGGTGCGAGTGCTGGTTGAGGCCTGCACGCCGACGCGGACGGGGAGTTTCAAATTATCGCGGAGAAATTCGTAATCTTCCCAGGTGATGATTTTATTGTGTCGCGTGGCCTGAACAAGTTGCTGAGCATTGGTGATAAGAGGAAATCGAGTTACCTGAAAAACATTGGTGCCCAGAGTGGCGACGCGCTCGCCGATGTAGCGATCCACGCCATTGATGAGCGCGATTACCACGATCAAGGTGGCGACGGACAAAATGATACCGAGCAACGTGAGAAAGGAACGCATTTTGTGCTCGCGCAGAGTGTGCAGCGCAAGGCCGGCGGCTTCACGAAGTTGGAGTAGAGCTTTCACGATGGAATTTGAGCGAGCTTATACCTTCAACCGCTAGTACGCCAGAGAGGAAGAATAGTTTCAGGCGAGCCGGTGCTGGGCTGGAATAGGACGCGCAGGGGCAGTGGAAGAGGCGGGCCCGGAACTTACATTTGGCTCTCGATCTGTTTCGCAATTCCGTCCCGGCCGTCGTCAATACCGGCGGTGATTTTCACTAGTTTGCCGTCGCGTGAAATCAGAACGCTGGTCGGAAATGCGGTGACGCCAAACTTATCACCCAGTTCCGGACTTCCCAGGACGACCGGATAATTGATGGCGAGCTTTGAACCGTCGTCCATTTCAAAGCGCGCACTTTGCGTGTACGGTTGGACGATTTTCAGTCCTTCTTCATCCATGGCGATGCCGACAACGGTGAAGCCCTTCGGGCCGTACTTCCTTTGGAGTTCGATCAGCCAGGGAGTTTCGATTTTGCAGGGTTCGCACCACGTGGCCCAGAAATCGAGAAGGATGACTTTTCCCCGCAGGTCGGAGAGCTTTAGTTCTTTGCCGTCAAGATCTTTGAATACGAGATCGCTTACGCCGATGGCGCTATCCGCGGCAGCTTTGGCGTCGGTGCCGGGTACTGTCGTGGTGACTTGCGGGAGTTCGCGATTCAGGATGAAAACTACGATTATCAAGACGGCGATGGTGATGCTTACTGCTAGAACCTTCTTCATTTATAACTCCTGAGGATTGCCACGCGCCACGTCTACTGCACGAATCTATTCAGAAATGCCAGTTTACCTGAAAGCCAGAGAAACCGATTGGTGAAAATGAGGAAGCCGATGCCTAGCAGCAAAAATCCACTGGCGACTTCGACTATTTGTACATATTTGCGAAACTTCTGATAGAAACGCAGAAACTGGCTGATGCCCAAAGCGGTGAGAAGAAATGGAATCGACAGGCCCGCCGAATAGATTGCCAGAAGGAATATTCCGCGCGCGATGTTTTGCTGTGTTGCGGCATAGGCCAACACGGTGGTCAGAATCGGACCGATACAGGGCGTCCAGCCCAGCGCGAAGGCGAAGCCGAGAAGGAATCCGCTGACGATCGCCGCGAACGGGCCTTGTTCTTTCTTGCCGTCACTCCCGCCCAGATTCCGAAAATGTACGTCGCGAGACATCCAACGTGCCAGCAAGGGACCGAACAACGGAATTAGGGCGAGTGAGTACAATTGTATCGGACTCAACCAATCGCCAAGCAGTCCGGGGCGCATTTGTGCCGCGACTCCGAGAGCGAGGAGTGCAGCGGCGAGCCCAAGTCCAACGGCCCAATTCAGCCGATAGAGAACTCCGATGAGCTGAAGTCCGAAGAGGATGACGATGGCGCCGCCAATGGGCGTAAGGAGGGAGCGATGGTGGGTCAGGAATCTCCCAATTACGCTGGCGGTGGCGCCCATGGTGACGAAGACAACTGAAAGTCCGAGTACGAATGCGATGGCCGAGCTCATCAGATTGTTGCGCGGAGTTTGGCCCTGGCGAAGCTGCTCGACGCCGATGCCCGAGAGCATGGAAATGTAGCCGGGCACCAGCGGCAGCACGCACGGCGAAAGAAATGACACCAAACCGGCGAGGAACACACCAACAACCGAAACACCCATAAGCTGAGATTCTCCTGGACGATTAAGATTGCCCGACTCGAAGCCGGACTGCAAGCGGGGCAGAGTAACAGATGCACGATGGTCCTGCTGAGTTGAAAGAAAATCATGACAGGTGATGGGCAGGCGCGCTAAAGTCCAATTCGTGTGTTCCGCTAGGTCTCCTGTAAGCTATTGAATTCATTAGAGATATGTCCAGTCCAAAGCGATGAACGACTGGTACGCCGGATGCTTTTCAAATACGCGCGACCGACGTAGGGATGCGTTGCGCGAGGTGAAGCATGCGATGGCTGATAACGCCGAACAAAGTGACTGTGCTGAGAATGCTGGTAGCGGGCGCGGCGATCGGGCTGTACGGCGCGGGCGCGCGCGGGGACGCGGTTGCTGTTGGGATTTGCGCGCTCGCTTTGACGACGTGCGCGGTGGCGCTGGATGCTGTGGACGGATATCTGGCGCGGCGATTGCGGATGACGACGGCGATGGGCGCGCAGCTGGATATTCTGGGCGACCGCGTAATTGAGAATTTATTTTTTATTTACTTTGCTGTTGGCGGGGAAATTTCTGTTTGGGTTCCGGTGATTTTCTTTGTACGCGGAGTGTTGACGGATTTTCTGCGCGGGGTTGCGGCTTCGCGCGGATCTGCTGATGGGCGCGAGCGAGTTGGTGAATTTCAGCGTAACTGGATGCTGGTGGAACGATGGAGCGCGCGGATTGTGGTTTCACGCGTAAGCCGGGGAGCATATGCGGCGCTGAAATGCGTTTGTTTCTGCGCGCTGGGAGTGGAATGGATTACGCGGCACGCTCCGAGTGCAGCGATGTCGCAATGGGGCGGCGCGATTCACGTCGCAGTTAGCGGGATTGTTTTTGCAACGATGGCTTTTTGCGTTTTGCGTGCGCTGCCTGTTTTCTGGGAAGGATTGCGGGATCTTCGGGCAGAGGAGCGCATGAAGGAAAGTTCCGCGGTTCGCGTGCAACGACACGTTGTGCATGCGGCCGCGCGACCGATCGCGGGTGTGCGGTGGACGTTATGAGTGAAACGGCGAATCAGTTAGGCAGGATTGCGGCAGTGTTTGATATTGACGGGACACTCTTGCCCCCGCCGTCTTTGGAGTTGCGTTTGGTGGCGCGCTTGGCGCTTCAGAGGGAATTGCGTTTGAGTGCAATTGTTCATTGGTTGCCGACATTCGTTCCACGAATTCTTTGGATGCCACGCGGCAACCGCAAAGGTTCAGCGCGGCCGCTAACGCTGGACGAAAACAAATCGTATCTAGCGGGAGTGCGGATTGGCGCCGTGGAGGAATGGATTGAGCGGCGACTTGCGGAGCTGGAGTTTTTTTCGGAAGCGCTGGTGACCGTCGAATGGCATCGGCAGAGAGGTCACGCGATTGTTTTGGTCAGCGGAACTCTGGCGCCGCTGGCGCGTGCAGTAGGTTCGATTTCGGTGCGTGGCGAAGAAATATATGTATGTGCGACTGAGATAGAGCGTGATGGCGGCGTCTGGACCGGACGAGTGGACGGCGAGGCGATTTGCGGACCTGCGAAGGAGCGAGCGCTGGTGCGGCTGGCCGACGAACACCATTTTGATTTGAAACGAAGCTATGCGTATGCGGACTCGATGAAAGATCGGTGGATGCTTGGCGCAGTTGGGCATCCAATCGCGGTGAATCCGTCGCCATTACTCGCGCAACACGCGCGCAGATATGGGTGGCGTCTTGTGAGTTGGAACAAACGCGCGCACGCGCCGGGGTCGGCCAAATATGCGCCATTTGTCGGCACGGTAAACGAGCAGCAAGATTTCGCGGAGAAACTTTCATGGAAATAATTCGCGCGGAATTGCGTGCGGAGTCCGAATCGATGAGTAGTGTGAGTTCGCTTTCCATCTGGCGATGGATTCTGCGAGCCCGGGCTGCCGTTGTTGCGGCGTTGGATGCTTGCGGCGCATTTGAATGGGTGGCGCTTTCGTATTTGGGATTCAGCGGACTATTGATGATTTTATTCTCAAGGAGCTTGCCGCGCGCCGTGCGTTTGCTCGAGATTCACGGCAGCGTGATGACCGCATTATTGGCGCTGGTTGGTTCAGCGCGGCAATCGCTAGATGCGAAATGGGGACGCGGACCACTGGGGCGGACTCTGCGCGTGATGCGAGATTGGTATCCGCAGGCGGTTTTTCTTTTTTGTTTTGAGGAACTGGGCGCGCTGGCGCACCTGATTCGCAGCGGTTGGTGCGATCCGTGGATGATGGGGTTTGATCGCTGGCTTACGAGCGTGAATCCGACGGTATGGCTGCAACAATTTGTGAATCCAATTTTCACGGACTTTATGCAGATGGCGTACCTGAGTTATTTTTTCTTTTTGACGATACTCGGATTTGTTTTGTACATCCGGGGCGCGGATTCAGCTCGCGGCGATTCACCGCATCGATACGCATTTTGGGCATTGATGACCAGTTCGATCGCGGGCTATGTGATCGGCTATACCATTTCACTTTTTGTGCCGGTGGAAAGTCCGCATTACTTTCTTGCCGCGTTGCCCCTGGCGCCTTTGCAAGGTGGACCTTTCACGCGGTTGAGCGATTTGATTGAGCATTACGGGCGCGTGCATGGCGGCGCGTTTCCATCGGAGCATGTGGTCGGATCATTTGTTGCGCTGCTTGGCGCGCGGCGGTACCGGCGGCGATTCTTCTGGATATTTCTGCCGTTCTTTATTTGCATGTGTGTTTCGACGGTTTACGTCCGCAATCATTACATTGCGGATGTGTTGGCTGGAATCGTGGTGGGATGGATTGGGTTCTGGTTGGGGCACCTGTTGATGCGCTTGCCGCGCGCGCGTCCGATGAATTGAATTGGCATGGCAAACTACTAGAATCCGGACGGATGCCGGCGGAATTCCGGATGAGCTTTCTCAAAAAGTTGTGCAATTGTAAGAAGTTGTTCTTCTTCCCAGGCGCGGCCGATTAATTGCAGGCCGACTGGCAGGTTCTCATCAGCCCATCCGCACGGAATTGAGATCGCCGGCAGTCCCGTGAAATTCGCGGGGCGATTCAAGCGAATTAAAGCGCCGCGCACTGGCTCTTCAGCGGATTCAATCTCAATAATATTCTCGCCGATGTGTGGTGCGGTAATTGGTACGGTCGGAGCCACGATGGCGTCCACTCGCGTTAAAGCCGAATCGAATTCCGCGCGTACACGTTTTTGAACGTCGCGCGCAACAAGATAATCGGCGGCGCGAATATCCATTCCCATTTCCAGACGCTTCCGAACGTCTTCTCCGTATTCGGCGGAGTGCGCGGGGAACCATCCCTGACTTTGATGATAGTGAGTGGCTTCGGCCAGGGCGATAGAGGTGGAAGCGTCGTCGCCATCACTTATCTGTGGAAGAGAAATCTCTTCTACAATCGCGCCGAGTTGCTCAAAGCTGTGCACGGCGGACTTGACTGCATCGCGAACATCTTCACTGAGGCTTGTGAAAAAGTATTGTCGCGGCAATCCCAATTTTAGCGGGCGCTTTTTAGAGAAGTGCGGGTGCAAGCGCCGCACGAGTTGGCGAAAATCGCCGAAGGGTTTGGAGCGCGGTTGCGCCAGAGTGGTGGTATCGAGTGGATCGCGGCCGGCGATGATTCCGAGAATCAGAGCGGCGTCCTCTACAGTTCGCGCGAGCGGTCCGACGTGATCGAAAGTTGGAGCGAGCGCGACGACGTTGTGGCAACTTACGCGGCCAAAGGTTGGTTTCAGTCCGACAATGCCGCAGAGCGCCGCCGGAATGCGAATTGAGCCGCCGGTATCCGTGCCCACGCTTGCGACGCAAAGTCCCGCGGCAATCGCGGCCGCGGAACCGCCGCTTGAGCCGCCTGGAATGCGGGTTAGGTCCCAGGGGTTGCGGGTGGGACCGAAGTGGGGATTATTTGTGGAAATGCCGTAGGCAAATTCGTGGAGATTTGTTTTGCCAAGTATGACTGCTCCAGCGCGATGAAGGCTCGCGGCAACCGTGGCGTCATTGTCCGGCACAAAGTTCTGAAGAATCTTTGATCCGGCCGTGGTGCGTATTCCACGCGTCCAGATATTGTCCTTCAGCGCGATGGGAATGCCTTCGAGCGGGCCGCGCGAGCGCTTTTGCTTAATGCGCTTTTCGGATTCACGCGCTGCGGCGAGCGCGGCGTCACGCGTGATCGTCAGGTAAGCATTCATATTTGGATTGTGCTTCTCGATGCGATCGAGGAAAAGATTGGTAATTTCGACCGGGGAAATTTTCCGGCGAGCCAGCAGAACAGAAAGTTCCGCGATGGTTGCGAACTCGAGGTTGGTGCCAGCGTCATTTGGCTTGCGCGCGCTCAAGAAACTTCGCTCCGCTAGAATATTTTTTCTTGTTTCTTGACGTTACCGAACGCGCCGATATTGGCAATCACAAGTGCAATCCGATATTGATTTTCGGGCTGCACGACGCCGAGGTCCTGGTGACGATATTCAAACTGAATGCCGCAACACGAGCCATTGTAGCCGACCTGAACGATCTGGCTTTCGAGCGAACGCTGCTGGATGTCATATGCGAATCCACCGGTAAAATTCCATCCTTTGCGGCTTTGATCGCCGTAACCGACCAAAGCGCGCACTTGATTCGAGCGCAACTGAATTCCGGGATCCGCGTTGATATCGAAGTGCGCGAGCGTCAACGTAAAATTCTGGCGCGGATGCAATTTCACAAGCGTGCCCGCGGAAGTAAACCTGTGGTTGTGCGTGTCATATTCCAGGCGCAACTCTGCATCATACGCGCCACCGGGCGTGACCAGGAAATCGCTCACCAGGGGTGAATACCGGATGGGCCCGGTGGCAATGAAGAACGGGCTAATGGAATCAAGCGGCTGGATCACGGTTGGCTGACCGGCGACGATTGCTCCGCCGAAATTTGGATCGAAAAAATATTTTTGAACGACGCGCCAGGTAATAAATTCCTGTGCTGTGCCATCGGCGGCGCGGCGGAACAGCCGGTTTGTAAGGCCATATTCGACTTCGTTCGTATCGGTCAGCGTGTCGTCGTCATCGAAACGAATAATTCTGCTGAAATCGTTTACGCCGGTGATGTAACGATAGACCAAATCCGGCTCGATCGAGTGTTTCCATTTTGTGCCGTGGAACTGGTACACACGTTCGAGCGAAGGCAATCGCAAGTCCAAAGTCAGTTCACCGGTTGTGCGCAGAATCGAATTGTCCACGACGGCGCCGTTTATTAATTCCGCGCCGTAACGCGTGGCACGAAAAGCAAATGTACTGGTCAAGCCGAGCCACCGGCCCCAGTGAAGCGGCACGGTCACGCGCGGAGCGAATTCGGTTCGCTGAACGATTGCTGGCGTGGTAATCAGAGGATCACTGCGGAACATTCCGCCGGCGGAGGCGTCAAATCCAAAATAGATGGGCAAGTTCTTCCATGGCGCCTGTTCTACCGAGCCGAAAGCTACGCCCGGAGTGCTGCGAATTGTGACTGCGGTCTGCGGCGTCGCGTTCAAAAAATCTTTATTATCGAGCACCTGAAAATTCAAGCTGAGGCCGTGAAAATTATTGCTGAGAAAGAGGGAACTGTTCGCTTCGGCGCTGGTGGCCTCGCCATACGTAGGCGAAAACGCCAGACGAAAGGTGAGCGAGCTGAGCTGGTCCACGTCGGCAACGGCGCGCCAGCCATGTGGAAGTAGGGCGCTAAACAGAATTTTTGTTTCGTTGCCGCCCTGACGAACGAGGCCGGTTGAACTGGGAAGCCCTCGATCCTGAACGCCAAAAAAACTTGCCACGAGAGACACATTTTCCCAGGGCGTCGCGCGCACTTCTTCATTTTCAAGCCAGCCGCGGCGGCTGAGGTATTCGCCACCAAGAGTCGCGTCAAACCAGCGCTTCGGCGCCCAATAGTAGGCGTCGCCCAAAACAACTCCCTTCAGCGAAGTTTCACCGGCGGTGGGAATCAAAAATCCGGACTGGCGAATGTGCTCACCTTCCGGCGCAGTGGCGTATGGAAACCAGATGAGGGGAATTTTCAGCAGCCGAAAATTCGCGTTCACCATGGCGACTTTTTCATTGATATGTATCGTTCCGGAGGCGGCGAAAAATTGCCAGGTCGGTTTAGTGGGATCGCAGACGGTGAGCTGCGCTCTTTTGAATGTATAAGTGAGTTCGTCGATACGCTGGACTTCTTCGGCGTCAAAGGTGAGCGGATTCTGTGTAATTAAGACCTGCGCATTCGGGCGGGACACAGCGTGAACAGTTCCGTGCACGTGATGAAGCGTTCCGTGCCCGGTATCCACGTTGTAAAGCGCGTCGTCGGCCTCGATATGTTGATTTTCGTGGTCGAGGATTACGTGGCCATGGGCGGTAATGTCATAGGTGACCTGATTGTATTCAATGTGATCGGCGCGAAGCCATAGATCCTGATATTCCAGATCAACATTGCCGTCAAAAATTACAACGTCGCCGCGAGCCAGTTTGGGCTGATCCGCTTTGATTACCACCGTACCGCCGTGGGCGGGAACGCGTGATTGGGTCTGAGCTCGTGCGGCGGGAGACGGCACACAGAATAGGACTACGAGCGTGCCGAGTAGAGATGAGGCACGGCAGAGCCGGGCCGTTTTAAGTGAGCGCATCGCCCCGAATGGCCTCAATGATAGAAGGAGAAAAACAGAGTGGTAGCCTAACACCCCACCTAAACGGCCGCAACGCTGTACCTCGCTGCTTGGAAAAACTTCCACGGAACGACAATCGTCGTCTGCGAACACGTTGTACGATTCGAGACATCCGTTGCGGGTTGCCGTAGCGCATGGCGCTCCAACTGTTAGAATTCTTTGCGTCCCCTCACGGGGCACCGTCCGCAGCGCAAAACGAACGGTGATCCAAACCTGTAAGCAGTGCGGCGCTATCAATCAATCGAGCGTCGAATCATGTTGCTTCTGCAGCGCCCGCCTGAATCCTCCGGCGGAGCCCGAGGGGAATACTGTCCCTAACGGCCCGTCAGTTCCAAAATTCACCGGTGGCGGCAGCGCAAAAACGAGCGGAAGTCTGGCACTGCAGCCTGATTGGCGCCGTGAAGTTACGCACCGCCTGCAGTCATACCGGGAAAGGCGGGGGCAAACCGCGGCAGGCGATTCACAAACTGCGCTTGAATTTGAGCGTGATGTTGAAGAGCGTCCGATAGAAGCAGCCGGCGCACACGAAGCGCAGTCTACCAGTCGGCCTCATAAACAGAACGTGACAGAGCACGGGACTAAAGTGCAGCCGCAAATCCATTACGATTCGCAATTCGATCATGAATTCGAGGAAGCGACGGATGCTGCCGTAGCGCTGGATGAGGATCAATACGACGATCCGTTGCAAGCAACGCTGGCCGCCGCGGCAGCTCGCATTGAGCCGGAAGTGGCGCCGCCTGCTGTTGCAGCGAAGAGGCAGGAACCATTCCAGCATTTGCTGATTGATGTTTCGCGGCCGCCGGAAGTGGAAACGCAAGGGCCCGCGAAGCCGGCTGCCCTTGAAACTGTGCACCTTTCTTCGCGGCTGGATGCAGCGTTGCTACCAGTTGCTGAACTGAGCGTACGCCGCCGCGCGGCTGCTGTCGATACTGTGTGCCTTCTACTGGCGTACGCAGTCATACTGGGCGCGTTTGCATTTTTCGGCGGCAGACTTTCGGCTACCAAGCTGGATGCGATTGTCTGCGGCGCGATTTTTGCGCTGCTCTACACGCAATACTTCAGCTTATTTACGATGATGGGCGGCGCTACGCTGGGAATGATGCTGGCGGGACTACGTCTGGTGAGCTTTGATGGCTCGGCGCCTGAGCCGCGCCAGTTGATTCGCCGCAGCGCCGGCTACCTGCTGTCGGGCGGAGTGGCGTTTCTGGGATTCTTGTGGTCGTTCTGGGATGAAGACCACTTGAGTTGGCACGATCATATTTCGCAGACGTACATCACGCCTATCGAAGAGCTTTCCTCAACGGAATCCACAAGCCACGAACGCTAAACACGCGAACGCGGCTACCCTATTGGACGTTCTGATTTCATTCGGTGGCTAGCCGCCACCCGCGAGTGGTATAATCAATGTTCGCAGTATAGCGAGCCGCCAACCATGAATCGGACCACTAAGATCGTCGTAATCGCGCTATCTTTAGCCGTGTTTTCATACGCCGCGCTGGGCTACGTGCTCAGCAGGACCGCCGATGAGAAGTCCTACCGCTCGCTGACCGTTTACAGCGAAGTGCTGAACAAGATTCAGGAAGACTACGTCGAAGAACCGAACATGGCCAAGGTTTCGGTGGGCGGCCTGCACGGGCTAGTGGAATCGCTCGACGCCATGTCCAGCTACATGAGCGCCGCGGAATATGCCGATTACAAGAAGCAAGTGGCGGCACATTCGGAAGGCCAGATTGGCGCGGTGCTTTCCAAGTCTCCGCGGATCGGCCTCGTCATGGTGATTTCGATTCAGCCGGGCAGCCCTGCCGAAAAGGCCGGATTGCTTCCTGGCGATATTATCGAAGCAATCGCGGGTTTCACTACACGCGAAATGTCGCCCGACCAGGCCATGCAACTGTTCAGCGGCGCGCCGGGCAAGACCGTTAAGATTACTTCGCTCATCCGCGGCAGAGGAGCCGAGACCGAAGAAAAGACGGTAACGCTTGCGGTTGTTGCTCCAGTTCACGTCACCGTAACAAAGCTTGCCGGGGATATCGGCTACGTCCGGGTTCCTTCGCTTGATGCAGGCAAGGCCGAAGAACTCCGCGCGAAGCTCACTGAGCTGGATCATTCGGGCATACACAAACTAATTCTCGATGTTCGCGGATGCGCGCTCGGAGACGTTTCAGAAGGCATCGCGGCTTCAAAATTATTTCTTTCTTCGGGCACGATCGCTTCGCTGAAGGGGCAGACGGTTACGAAACAGGAATTTGCGGCCGACGCGAGCAATGTGGTCTGGAAGAATCCGGTGGTGGTGCTAACTTCCGAAGCCACTTCCGGAGCGGCAGAAGTACTGGCGGCCTCGATTGGCGGAAACAAGCGCGGCGATATAGTGGGCGAGCGGACATTTGGTTCGGCGAGTCAGCAAAAACTGATTCAACTCGATGACGGCGCAGCGGTAAATCTGACGGTGGCGTTTTACTACACGCCTGACGGCAAGAGCATTCCGCAGGAAGGTGTGAAGCCGACGAGTGAAGTTACAAATCCCACGGATGATCCAGTCGCATACAGTCACGCGGAGAATCCTCCGTTGACGCCGGCGGACGCGCACAGCGATCCCGTGCTCAGCAAGGCGCTAGAGTTGCTGAATGGCGGCAAAGTCGCGGAGCGGCGCGAGCAACAGCACCGCGTGCACACGGCGTATCCGCTACCGGCGTAATTCTCGTGTGGCCTGACGGCGCTAGAAAATATTGTTGAAGCCGATTCTTGAATAAAATTTCTGCAACCAGATTCTCTCCAACCGAGTCCTTCCATTGATGCCATTCGTGCGTAAGAAGTGTGTTTCGCGGGGTCACGCGAAAAGTAACGTGAGCTGTGCGCTACTGTGCTCATTTGCGGCGGTAGCTTTATTTTCTATTGGCTGCGGAAAGAAACCGCAGCCGCTTACTGGAATACAAATTCGCGCGATTACGCGCGAGATGGTCTTCGCGGCAAAAAATGCTTCACATGGCCGCGTGCAGACCGGAATGTTTCCGGAGCGCGCCACTGAGGGCGAAGCGCAAAGAGGGCCTGCGCCGGGCGGGCGCAACCAGACGCCCCCATTGCCACCGGCAGATCTGATTTTCATTTCGTTGCCGCACATGGAAGGCGGCAAGACAGATGAAGCGGCATTGAGCGCGGTGGTGAATGAACTGGACCGCGTAGCGGCCGTACACCAACTGGGTCATGTGCAACGCCCAGGAACGCCGGGAATGTTCCGCTACGATTATTTTTTCGCCGGGCGGAGAACTCACACCATCAATATTGTTACGCCAGTGGTTGCACCGGCTGACGCGCAACACGCTACGCACGCGCGGCTGGCAATTATTATTGATGACCTGGGGAATGACCGCGAGGCCGCTGAAACACTGTTCCAACTTCCATTTCCGCTAACCGTTTCGATTTTGCCGCACTTGCAGCATTCGGCTGAAATTTCGGAGGAGGCTTCACGCCGGGGCTATCAGGTGATGCTACATATTCCGATTGAAGCGCCTGCGAGCGCGAAGGCCGAAAGCATTGAACTGCATCCCGGCATGGAGCCCGATCAGGTAACGCATGTGGTGCAGCAAATGCTTGAGACGGTTCCGCAAGCCGAGGGCGCCAATAACCATCAGGGATCGGTGGGAACATCGGATGCGGCGTTGATGGACGCGATTATGCCTGCGTTGCGAGAACGCGATTTGTTTTTTGTGGATAGCCGGACGTCAACGGCGACCGTTGCTTATGACGCCGCGCGACGCGCGCACGTACGCACGGCTTCGCGGGATGTTTTTCTGGACGATACAGAAGACGTCGCCGCGATTCATCACCAACTGGAATTGGCCGTACAGGACGCGAAACTCCATGGGTCTGCGATCGCCATCGGACATCCGCATCCCGCTACGCTCGAGGTTCTGGCGGAGGATTTGCCGAAACTGCAGCGCGAGGGCGTCTCGCTAGTTTTCGCGTCGCAAATAGTTCACTAGCGCTCGATGATTCGCATTTCTCCCAGATTATTGCACGCATAATCACACCGAATACTACTGTGGAGTTTTTGGCGTCGGGCGGGATGCACTATCGAGTAACGCTTTGAACGGAACGTATTTTGCCGACGCGCCGTCGTGAATCGCGTAGTTCGCTGTGGCGCCGGCGGCAGGTCCCCAAAGGGTGGCACCACCGTGCACCCCGTCTTTATTCAGCGCGTAGAACTGAATCGCAAATTCAGTCAAACGCGTTTTATCGTTGTTGAAGTTGTGCGCGATACGCTGCAGAGCTTCCTTACACGCATCGGTGGGCGACATTCCCTTGCGCATCATCTCAACAATCGTGTGCGCGCCACAGACGCGAATATTTTCTTCACCGCGCCCCGTGGAACCTGCCGCTCCCACTTCGTTATCCACAAAATTTCCGGCGCCGATGACCGGCGAATCGCCAACGCGGCCGGGAATTTTCCACGCCATTCCCGACGTGGTTGTTGTGCCGGAAATATCGCCCTTCGCGTCAACCGCCAGGCAGTTAATCGTGCCCGTCGGAGGATGCGCGACGACTTGCCTAAACCATTCTTCCAGTTCTCGTTTTGCGGGAGTGTCCAGATTTTCGGCGGCGGCGTAGCTCCAATTCGGACTGTCAATTCCTGGCGCCCAGAACTGCGATGATTTTGCTTTCCAGCGCAGCCACGCCTCGCGCGATTTCGGAGTAAGAAGATCCATCGGCTCGAATCCCTCTGCAATTGCGAAACGGGTGGCACCGTCACCTACCAGGAAAATGTGGTCGGTCTTTTCCATCACGCATTTAGCGACGAGCGACGCATTCTTAATTTTCTTAATCGCGCCCACGGCTCCCGCGCGGCGAGTGGGACCGTGCATCACCTGTGCGTCCAGCTCGACCTCGCCTTCTTCGTTCGGAAGGCCGCCGTAGCCAACCGAGTTGTCATTCGGATCGTTTTCGACTTCGACTACCACTGCCAAAACCGCGTCCAGCGTGTCGCCGCCCTTTTTCAATATATCCATACCCTTGTCGAGATGCTGAAATCCATTGGCGGCGCAGACGATGAGCGGACGCGTGCCTCGCGCAGAACCGCCCTGCGCTGCCCCGGATTCAGGCTCGCGCAAATCTGTAGCAGACTTAGCCCCATTCCCGCTTGGGACCGTCGCGCCAAAAAGTTTTTGTGCGCTGGCTGCTACGCCACCTACAAGTGTTGCCAGAAAAAATTTACGTCGCGACCATTCGTTCATTCATGCTCCTCAACGATCGAACAACACTCGAATTCTTCTTACTCTTGAATTAGCGGCAAGAAGTACTGCGTGCCCTTAACGGGCTCTTGAATGCGGCGCAGGAGTTGCTGCAAGTCTTCGTTTCGCGCGACGAAATCAATCTCTGAAGTATTTACGACCAACAAATCGCTGGCAGTGTAGTGAAAGAAAAAATGTTCGTACGCGCGAACCACTTCATTTAAATATTCAGGCGAAATGCGGGATTCAGAATGCGCCCCTTTCTTCGCGATGCGGGCGCGCAGCACTTCGGGCGTCGCTTGCAGATAAATCACCAGGTCGGGCTTGGGCATTTCCGCTGCGAACGATTCGTAGTAACGCTCGTATAGTTTCAGTTCTTCATTATCCAGATTCAGATACGCGAATACTTTGTCTTTTTCAAAAAGAAAGTCCGTCACCACCGCGCCGGAAGCATCCGAAATTGCCGCTTCGCGCAACCGCCGTTGCCGTTCCCATAAGAAATACATTTGCGCGGCGAACGCGGCGCCGCGCTCCTCCTTGTAGAATCCCGCTAGAAATGGATTGTCTTCGCAATCGAAAACACGGCGCGCGTGCATCCTGTCGGCAAGCACCTGAGCGAGCGTGCTTTTGCCGACGCGAATGGGGCCTTCGACGACCACATAGCGCGGGGCTTTGAACGCTGGAACCGGCTTCAACTTCTTCGCAGTGGCTGGCATGGCGCGGAATTATAGCAACAAAGACCGCTGGAGCGGCAAACAACACGGTGTTACGGAGCGCTGCAGGAAGCGCGGTATTACGCGCGTGCCGATACACCTGCCATTGGACGCAACCGCGCCGTGAAATGCCGCAGCGTCGGCGCCTGCTCGACCAATTCCAGTCCGCGGATTTCCGAACGGCGGCGCCAAACGTCTAGAATCACTTCGACGGCGTAGTCAATGTGACTTTGCGTGTATACACGCCGTGGAATGGCCAGGCGCACCAGATCCATTTTCGCGTTTTCACCAAACATCAGCGTGCCGATTTCCACGGAACGGATTCCACCTTCGATGTAAAGTTCGCCCGCCAATGCCACCCCCGGAAATTGCGCGGCGGGAATGTGCGGCAGAAATGCGCGCGCGTCAATATAGATCGCGTGCCCACCCGGCGGCTGCACAATTGGCACGCCGCCATCGGCAATATGCTTGCCAAGATACGCGGTGGAAGTGATGCGGTAATTCAAATAATCCTCTTCCAGCGCTTCGTTCAATCCGACGGCGACGGCTTCGAGATCTCTTCCCGCAAGGCCGCCATATGTCGGAAAGCCTTCAGTCAGCATCAGCAAATCCTTTTCGCGGCGCGCCAGGGCATCGTCATTCGTGCATAGGAATCCGCCAATGTTCGCCATGCCGTCTTTCTTCGCGGACATCGTGCAGCCGTCGGCGTAGCTGAATGTTTCACGCGCAATGTCACGCGGTGTGCGATCCGAGCAGCCCGGCTCGCGCAGTTTAATGAAATATGAATTTTCGGCGAAGCGGCACGCGTCAATGTAGAGCGGAATTCCGTAACGTGCGCAAGTCTGTTTCACTTCGCGGATATTCGCGAGTGACACTGGCTGCCCGCCGCCGGAATTATTCGTGATGGTCAACATCACAAGCGGGACACGGCTCTTGCCGACGCGCTCGATCAACTCAACGAGCTTCGCCGTATCCATGTTCCCTTTGAATGGATGAATCAGCGCGGGTTCGAGCGCTTCGCGAATGGGCAGATCTACCGCTTCCGCGCCGACATATTCGCAATTTGCGCGCGTGGTATCGAAATGAGTGTTGTTGGGAACTACGTCGTCCTTCTTGCACATTACGCTGAACAGAATTCGTTCCGCGGCGCGGCCCTGATGCGTGGGAATCACGTGGCGAAATCCGAATATCGCCTGCACCGATTCGCGGAAGCGGGTAAAACTTGGCGAGCCGGCGTAGGATTCATCACCGCGCATCAGCGCTGCCCATTGCGCCGTGGACATTGCGCCGGTGCCCGAGTCTGTCAGCAGGTCAATCAGAATATCTTCCGACGAGACTAAAAAGAGATTCCATCCGGCGGCTTCCAGAAGTTTGCGCCGCTCTTCGTTCGTAGTGTGGCGAATCGGCTCGACGGACTTAATGCGGAACGGCTCAATGATAGTTTTGACTGGCATACGGGTACTGCAATGGAATCACAGTTGCTGGAGAATGAAAAGCGTCGTGGGATTCACGTGTGCGAAAAGTGTGTTTGCTTCGCGCCAGGGCACTTCATTTCCACTCAGCGTCGGCTGAGACGGGCTTTTCAGTCTGCGCCAAGCCGCGTCGTACAAACCACGCAACGGTAGCCAGCATACCCAGCCACTCAATCGCGCGCACGGCCGAGGCAATTTGCGTGTCATGCGCCAGCAGCCCCATCTTGCCGAATAAATAATTCCAATCATGGATCACATCGTCGCCGCTGCCGACGGTAAGCAGCGGCAATTCCTGCGCTCGGGCGTCGGCCATGTAGGTTGCGATTGGAGAGAATTGCTGAAAGAAAAAGAACATACAGAAAGTGACGCCCTGCGGTTGCCGGCGAAATGCAAAATAAATAGCGAGCATTGCAGGCGCAGCGAGCTGCAAGAAGGTACCTCCCGCCACGGCAATGAACTGGCCGAACCACGCAAACAGAAGATGACCGCCTTCGTGCACGGGAACAAAAACCAGATCCATATACTTTGGAAATTCGCCGCCGGAAATTAGCTCGTAAAAAACGAATGCGTAGAAAATCAGCCACGCGATCAGCGCGACGCGGGGCACCGGTTGCCAATCGTCTTCCAACGCGCCGAGGAACGGCAGGCGTTCCGTCCACGATTCAGGCAACAGCAAGGTTCACGTGTTCCCACTTACTTCCTGCACTGCAGCGTTCTACCAGCTCTTCGCCAGAACCGTGAGAATATGCGCCAGGCTGTCGAGGTCGCGCGTGTCAATCACTTCGCCCGGCGAATGCGAATAGCGTAGCGGCCATCCTAGCCCTATATCAACGGTGCCGTACGGCAGAAAAGTTGAACCATCATTTCCGCCGCCCGTTATTCCTAACTGCACTGGAATATTATTGGCCTTTGCCAGCTTTACGACGCGATCCGCATATTCGCGCGGGGTGATATTGGAATTGTCCACTGCGCGAACAACAAAACCGTGTCCGATCTCTGCATCCGCAAAGCGTTTGGATTCCAGCGGTGAATCCGAGCTGACGAAGGTATCAATCGCGAAGACGAAATCCGGCGCGCGCCCATCGGCCGCCATTTTCCTCGCCGCGGCGCCCGCGCCCAACAACCCCAATTCCTCGCCGGTTGAAAAAACAAATGTCACGTCTCGTCCGGGAAGCTGCGGCCCCAGCTCCCAGATCGCGGCAATCGCTGCGGAACACCCAACGCGATCGTCGAAGCTGCGCGCGTTCGCCCGATGTCCCAGCAGCGGGCGATATTTTTTGGGAATCGTAATATAGTCCCCGATTTTGTCGCCGACTTTGATGCCAAGTGTTTGTGCTTCTTCAGCGCTTCGCGCGCCGACATCCACATAACGTGCTCCGCCAGCCCCTCCGCCTCGGCCAGCGCCGGCAGGAGCTCCTTCAGTCGGAGTGCCGCCCCCTGTCCCCGCGCCTGCTGCTGCGGCAGCACCGCTGCCCGCAGGAGGACGAAGAATGAAGCCATTCACATTCCATCCGTCCGGCAATTCCAAAACGCCGGCGATATCGCCGTTCGCGGTGTGCACCAACAAAGTGTGCGCGATGAAATATTCCAGGATGCCGCCGCCGCGCGTCACGACTTGCAACCGGCCGTCCGGCTCGATGGCACGCACTTCAAATCCAATTTCATCCATGTGAGCAACGACCGCGATCCGCGGAGTTTTTGAATCTTTCGACATCGTGCCGAGGTGCACCCACAAATTGCCCGAGTCGTCCGTCTCCGTTTTTGTCCACGGCGGCAAAAATCGTTTCACTGTTTCACGAACATCGACCTCGTGATATCCCACGCCGTAACTTTCCACCAGCGTCGAAACCATTTGCACCGGCGTCGGCGCGGTCTTGGCCTGAGGCGGAAGCGCGGGACGCGCCAACAACGAATTTGCGTGCACCATCGGTTTCGTTTCCGCACTGCCGCCCGCATAGACTTCCAACAGTTGCGTTAGCGCCACGAGATCATCTGCGTCAATAATTTCGCCTGGAGTGGCAGGCCATTTCGTGGCGATGCCCAGGCGCGCGAATCGCACCGGCAACGGAAAAGCCGCTGTAGCATCGGCTGCTCGCGCGAGCGCCGCCGTCGCATCCACCGAAGCGCTGATGTTGTTTTTCGCCGCGAGATCCTGCAATTCTTTCGCAAAATCATTCAGCGTGGCATTCGTGCCGTTACCGCCGATCAGCGCGCCGCTGCCATCCGATTTTTTCGGCTCGATCGGTGCGCCGCGGCCTCCGCGTCCACCGGCGCCGGCTTGATCCTGACCGCGTCCGGCATCCGCGGCGCTCGTTGAACCGCTTCCGCCCGCCGCACCCGCCGCTGGAGCGGCAGTTACTCCGCCGCGCCCGCCTCCACCACCACAGCGCGTCAGGCGTCCCACGTAAATCATTTCATCAATCTTGTGCGTCGCAGCAGCGTGCGTAAGAATCCGTTCGAGTCCCCGGCCTCCGGCCCATTGCTGACCAACAAACGCGACCGTCAGCGTACCTTGAATCCTTGCCGCATCCAGATGCTGAAGCATTTCCACGAGAGCCGCGCAACCAAAACGGTCGCCAATCGCCGGAGCCGTCATGCGTCCGTATCGCATTTCGTACAAGTGGCGCTCAATCGAAATTGGATCGAGAATTTCCACGCCCACCTGCCGCACTTCGGCGGCCGACGCCGCTCCGACATCTACATAGATATCATCCAGTGCGTACATGCCTTCGTGAAGGTCAGCCGGCGCAGGAGCCGGCCGCGCGCCCTGCAAATGTGTCGAAAGTCCCGCAACTACACCGGTAACGCTTTTTCCGGATCGAGTGCGGATGTAAACTGGCTCCGCGGAATAAAGTGAATCGAAGATTGGATTCGGCGCCGTCTGCGGCAAACGCTGCACGCGCAAGAATCCATCCGGCGTAATATTGCTCACGATGTAGCCCGGCTCGTCCATCGGCGTCACGATTACGCGATGTGGCGCGCCGCTGCCCACGGTCACCACCACATTGCCAATTGTGTCAATTTGCGGTTTCCACTTCGCCAATTCCTTTTGAATTTCTTTAGCGAGAACTTGTTCGTAGCCGGGGATCGCAGGAGTCTCAACGAACTTCGCCAGATTCTGACGCAAATCCTGCCCCGCGGCGATTGGTGAATATCCCGCGGCGCACGCCGTCAGTAAAGCCGCACACGCGGCAATATGTGAAATCGCACGCAATTTCATGGAGACACTCCCTTTTCATTGAATTGAATAATTCGGTAACGCTTTCACTTGCCGCGCTGACTCTACCGCGCCCTAGTAACGCTGGCAACCGTCGCGCGCCTTCCAAATGTTCCGGCGCGCGAAAAAACCCACCTTCATCAGTGCTGGTCTGCTTATATGAGTTGAAAAATTGGATTTGAGTTTCAGGAATAATTTTGAAACCCGGGAATGGATGATCTAGCGCGCGAGTTGTTCGAGTAAAGCGTCGCGCTGAGTAATCGCCTGGCGGGAGGTTCCGTCAAGCATTAGCCGGTAAACAATCAAAGCAGCAGCGCTCATCGTGACGTACACAATCGGCAGCAACCACAATCCCACCAGCCAGATGCAGATTGCGCCCACCGCCGCAAGCGTCCCCATCACCGCGAAGAGTAGTCCAAAGGAAATGATCATGGTCATTCCTGATGGACGCTGCCGCCGCACGCCGAACTCAAATTTTCTCGGGTATTGCAGGGAAAGCCAGTTTCCCACGCCGAAATGTATCAGCGCGGCAAAAGGAAGAGCGGCCCAAGTCGTCAGAATGATCAGCAACCCCGGTGGATGTCCCATCGCTGTTAATACGCCGAGCACCAATAGCGCCTCCAGACCGATCAGTGTTCCATGAAACAGATTCTTGGCCAGCATGACATCGCGAAACTTTATGGGCGCGAGGTAGAATCTTTCAGCGCCCCGGCCTTCATAGGCCAGATTATTCGGACAGAAATTCATGATGAGCAGGAAAAGATATGCTACCGCCCCTGGGTACGCGAAGCTGTTGCTGAATCCTCCAAATACACTTCTTCCGCCGTGGCGGCTCGGCATTGACGCCGTCATGCTGAAGAACACGATGAGAACCAACGGCATGAAAACATTCATCATCAGCATTGAATTACGGTAGAGATATTTGAGCTCCTTGCTGAAAATTGCGGCCACCGGTGCGCTGACTAATCCAAAGAGCGGCCGGGCGGCAGACGACACCTGAGGAGAAGACGTAGCGCTAGCTGCCACCGGGATGTGAGTGCGCGGCGCAACCGCCTTTCGCCGCGTCGGCGCGGCACTTTCGCCCAAATCTTCCCCGGTAAATTGTGCATGCGCCCGAAACGCGAAAAGTCCGCCGAACGCCAGCGCATAAATCGCAAGTAATGCAGTCGTCGCTAGCGCTGCGGCCGAATCGCCATGGGCAGCGTGCTCGAGCGCCGTTCCGGCCAAAGCTGGAGGCAAAGCTCGCCACACGCCGGCGGAACTTTCCAGCGCATTCCTAATCTCAGAACCCCATCTCTGCAGAATCAAACCAGAAAACTGTATGCAAACGAACACCAGAATGAACAGAATGGTCACAATTTCTCGCGTCCGGCGCTTCGCCAGTAGACGCTCCAGCCAGGAAAACATCATGCGGTTGAACAACAGATTCATCAGAGCCGAAACGGTCAGCGCCAGCGCGGCCCACCACTTCAAATCCGGCCGCGCGATCGAAATTCCGATTCCCATCGCGACGTGCCACAGAATGCCGGCAAGTGCGAATGGGTCAGCCAATCCATAGGCCGTGCTCATCAGCAAAAAAGCGGAAAATCGCAGGGGGAACCGCAACAGATTTCGCCCGTCAAAACCCGGATTCGTTTGTGTAGCGAGTATCGGCACAAACTGCCAGAACAGGAAGATTCCCCACAGCATCAGGGAAAGAAAGTTCCATCTTTGCATCCCCACAATTTCAAATGCGCCGAAACCAATTCCGATTGAACCGCCGAGTGTCAGCGCCGTGGTGAGCAATCCGAGCGCCACAGTCCCAAGCATGTGCATCTTCTCGGATTGGCTGCGTAGGCCGTTGCGAAATGTTTGCCATCGCAGCAGGATTACCAGCGATACCTGACGGCCCAGACTGGTGGATTTGGTTACTTCAGCCATGAAAGCTCGTCCTCTGATTTGCGCATTACGCCTTCCTGTCCCACTACTGCCAGAAAAATTTCCTCGAGAGTCAGTTTTTGTCCTGGAGCGCCAGGGCTTGCGCCATCAACATGTGCCGCGGCAGCCACTCCGGCGCGCAGTTCGTCGAGAGAGCCTTGCGCGATGATTCGCCCTTTATTAATGATGGCCACGTGACTGCACAATCGCTCGACGATTTCGAGCACGTGCGAGGTCAGGAAAATTGTCGAACCCCGGGCGGTCATATTTTGCAGCATCGTTTTCAAAGTGCCGGCGGCAACCGCGTCCACGCCCTCGAATGGCTCATCCAGAAAAAGAATCTTCGGTCCATGAATTACCGCCGCAGCCAGCGCGAGTTTTTTCTTCATGCCGTGCGAATAGTCAACAATCAGTGTCTTGGTTCGGTCCGCCAAATCCATGAATTCCAGCAACTCGATTGTTCTTTGTGCGGCCGTGGCGCGATCCAATCCATACATCCTTCCGACGAAGTTCAGGTATTCGTTTCCCGTCAAACGGTCAAACAGCGCCAGCCCTTCCGGCACGACGCCAATCTGCCGCTTCACCTCAATTGAATTGTTTTCCAGACTAAGTCCGAGCAAATTGATCGTTCCGGCGGTCGGCGCCAGCAGCCCGGTCATCATCCGGATTGTCGTGGATTTCCCCGCGCCATTCGGGCCAAGAAAACCGAAGAATTGTCCCGCATCCACACGCAAATCCACGCGGTCCACCGCAACCAAATTGCCAAAATTTCGTGAAAGTCCTTCTGCAACGATCGCAGCTTCCGGCATTAACCCTCCGAAATAGGAGTATGCCATTGATTACACGGCGACCATGCCAAAAATAACGCGGAATGCTTTCATTCGTATGATTGCTGGAATGTTGTGAACAGAATTTCCTAGAAGAGACGAGAGGACGCGGCGGGAGCGTTGGCCGTGCTGCGGGCGGGAAACAGCGCCATTACGGCGGGCAATTCGACGCGGAATGTCGCGCCGCCTTCCGGGCGATTCACGCAGGTAATTTGTCCCTTATGTTCTTTCAGTAGACCGTAACAAATCGAAAGCCCCAGTCCAGTCCCTTTGCCGACAGCTTTCGTGGTGTAAAAAGGATCAAATGCCATCTGCGGTTCGCGAATTCCGGGGCCGCTATCAGAAAACTGAATCACAACGTTGGATTGGTGGCGAAATGTTCGCAAAGTGAGCACCCCGCCGCCGACTTCTTCCATAGCGTCCACAGCATTGTTGATCACGTTGAAGAACACTTGCAGGATCTGGTTGGCATCGCCGCGCACTCCCGGCAAATGCGTTTCGGCGTCCAGCTCGATTCGGATGCTCTTTTTCCGCAGATCCGCGCGGCACAGTTCCACCACGTTACCGACAATCGCGTTGATATCCAGCAGCGTAACTTCTGCGGGCTGCGGTTGCGCAAAGCTCAGCAGTTTGCCGACAACGCCCTTGGTGCGTCGCGCCTGCTCGCGGATCTTTTCCGCGATTTCCCGCGTTCGCTCGCTAGTTGCGGGATCGCCAGCCAACACATCCGAATAACCGAGTATCGCCGTCAGCGGATTATTGATCTCATGCGCCGCACCGGCCGCAAGTTGCCCGAGCGATGCGAGTTTTTCAGCCTGCACGTATTGAGTTTGCAGACGCCGCAAATTCACCAACGCTTCCTTTGATTGACCAAGCAGCCTCAGGCGATCTTCATCCACCAGACGTTGGCGCAGAAATACCAGCGAAGTCACCACGACCATGGCCACCAGGGTTGTCAGCAGCCGGAATCTCCGAATCTCCGCCGAAGCGCTGCTTTCCATCTCCGACCAAATCAACAGCACCGGCAACGAAAGTGCCGCCGTCATCGCCATTCGGGCAGGCCAGGGATTTTCCGCCGGCATTTCCGCGGCTTCCGCGCCCGGCGACGCGAGCGCGCGTTCCGCCGGCGGACATTCGCGGCGTGCGATATTTCCCGCCACGCCGAACCACACAAATGCCGCCACCAGCGGAAGATCGTACAAACTTCCTGACTGGTACACACCTTTCCTCGTCGCAATGTCAATTACGATAGAACTGAAGGCGTACGTCGCCGCCGCGCACGTCAAATGTAAGTACACTTTTCTCCACGGACCTCGCGTCCGCGCAACCAAATACAACAACGCCGCCACCAGTGTGAAATTTTCCACTGCATAAATTCGCGTGTAGCTGATGGAATATAGCTTCGCGTTTGGCGCTATGTATTGCCACGGAATCACCACGAACAAGTAAAGATAAACCCACCACGAAAGCAGCAGTTGGAAATCCACGCGCCCGAATCGCAGGCTGCGATCCGCGTCTCGCTTGTGCGGACGCAACGCCAGCGCTCCCAATAGCGGGACCGTGTGTAAAAAGAAAATCACATCACCTAGAAACGGAGCCGGAATTCCTTGATGATGCAGCACCTCAAAATTAGTTCTTAACAATTGGCCGATCAGCCATAGTCCGCAACCCATTCCCATCAGCATCCAGAACGCGTTGCGGCGCCAGTCGGAAGAAGACGCGTTCACCAGTAGCCCTGCGTTGGCGAACAACAACACCACGCACAGTGCGATGTCGCCAAACTCCGTCAATCGCGGCCCGCGGTGAAGGGTTATCGAGACAGCCGCGTACCCGCCGACGACGATCAGCCAGGTGAGTACAATTCCAGTTTTGCCGCGCAGTACAGACATGTGAGGTATAACCCGCGTCCATCTTAGGGCGCGCGCGCGCACACGCCTATGGGACTGAAGTTTTCCAGGTGCGCTATCGATTATGAAGCGATGGTACCGCGACGCAATGAACCGTCAGTACTACTCGACGGATGTCTCACATTGGGACAATCGGCACGCGGTTTTCTGAGGAGAAAAATCTAGTTACGCCATATTCGCATCTACGGTTTGTGCCCGATAGCGACCACGCAATGCCTTTTCGTCTGACGTCATTAGAAAGATTGCTCCTCCGTCGGCTTTGCACTAGTATTCGCTCATGTTTTTCTAGTGCTTTGTGGCTGGAGCGCCTTCGAAGGGAGGCCCTAAGGTGCTTCGAACGCGCTGGCTTCTCCGACTCAAGTTGTCCAGCGATCCCGAAGTCCTATCTGTTGTGCGTAGCGCGGTGATGTGCCTTGCCGGGAATATGGGCTTTCCTGACGCGGAATGCAGGGCATTAACTCGTGCCGTTGACGAAGCTCTGGCCAACGTTATTAGCCACGCGTATGGCAGCCGCCCGGGCCAGCCCATCGAACTACTCTGCCGACGCATCAACGAGCGAACCGCTGGCAGGCAAATGGCTGCTCTTGAGATCGTGTTGATTGATCGTGGCCCCGCGGTCAATCGCAAGAAGTTTTGCGGGCGTCCCCTGGATGATGTTCGGCCGGGAGGCCTCGGAATGCATTTCATTCAGAACGGTGTGGACGTCGTGCAGTACTCAAGGCGGCTTCACAGGAACCGGCTTCGCCTGGTGAAATATCTGCCCGCATTGAAACCAGAGAGCACGAGCCCTAAAGGAGAAAAGTAAATGGTAAAAATCTCGGCCCGCCGAATCGGCAAGACGGCCATCCTGGATATTTCTGGCGACATCGATCTCGCGCACTCCAACGAAGTTCGCCGCATGGTGTTGGTTGAGTTTCGCGAAAATCGAACGTCGAAAGTAATCCTCAATCTCCTGGAAGTGAATTACATAGACAGTTCCGGCGTTGCTTCTCTCTTGGAGGGTCTGAAAGCTTCGCAAGACGTTGGCTCGCGCCTGATCTTGTTTGGGCTGAGTCCCATCGCAAATGAAGTGTTACAACTCTCGAGGTTGCTGAACGTTTTTGAGATTTACGATAGCAAAGCCCTGGCTTTGGAGGCATGATGTTGCCCGGCGAACTTATTGACGTGTTGCGCCCATGATTTCAGATCTCGTCGCACAAATCGGCAAGACGGTTATCGATGGCCTGTCATATTTAGGCGCGCTGGCGTCTTTAGTGGCTCGCTCCGCGTATTTCGTGTTTATCGGCCCGTTTCAGGGAAAGCCTGTGCGCTGGCGACGAGTCGTGTCGCAGGCCGCCGAGGTCGGTGTTCGCGCCCTTCCAATTCTTTCACTCATAACGTTTTTCATTGGATTAATTTTGGCGCTTCAAAGCGCATACGAACTGCGCAAATTAGGAGCTTTGAGTCTGGTCGCCACGGCAGTTGCCATTTCCGTCACACGCGAACTCGGCCCGCTGATCACCGCCATTCTCGTGATTGGCAGGTCCGGCTCTGCATTTGCCGCGGAAATTGGTACCATGCGCGTTACCGAAGAAATCGACGCTCTCGAGACTATGGCGATCGAACCGGTGGAGTTTCTGGTCGTGCCAAAATTCGCGGCTATGATCATCATGATGCCGTGTTTAACACTTTGGGCGAACGCGATGGGAATTCTCGGAGGGTCGTTGTTCGGCGTTACAGAAGCCGGTTTCACCTGGAGCCGGTATATGCGCAGTTCCCTCGACGCCCTATATCTCCACGACATTACAACCGGCTTGATAAAGAGTGTAATGTTTGGCATTACGATTACAGCGGTGGGTTGTTACGAAGGGCTTTCCACCGGCGGAGGAGCCGAGGAAATTGGGCGATCAACTACGCGCGCTGTGGTCCTGTCCATTTTCCTGGTGATTCTCGTGGATCTCGTTTTTACGGCGGTTTTTTTCGTTGGTAATCAATAGCTAGGCGGGGGACCAGGATATGCCAGACATCGAAAAAGACTCCGCGCAAAATGAGGGGCCGATGATCTCTGTGCATGATCTCCGCGTGCAATATGGGGAGCGCGAAATTCTGCACGGTATCAGTTTCGACATTACGCGCGGAGAAACGCTGGTGATTCTGGGCGGCTCCGGTTCCGGCAAAAGCACGCTCTTGCGCACCCTGGTGGGATTGGAGAAGCCCAGCGCCGGACAGATCTGGATGAAGGGTCAGGACATTGCTGCCATTCCACGTAAAGGACTCAACGAGATTCGTAAAAAACTCGGGATGTCCTTTCAAGGAGGAGCGCTTTTTGGATCGATGACCGTGGGTGAAAACGTTGCGCTTCCGTTGCGCGAACACACGGATCTCGAAGACTCGACCATCGATATTGTTGTTCGGTTGAAGCTGAATCAAGTGGGCTTGCTGGGATTTGAAAATTACATGCCGTCGGAGTTGAGCGGCGGCATGAAAAAACGCGCGGCGGTGGCGCGTGCCATGGCCATGGATCCGGAGATTTTGTTCTTCGACGAACCTTCCGCGGGATTGGATCCGATTATCGCCGCGGGAATCGACCACTTGATTCTTGAAGTCAAGAAGGCGTTTTACATGACCATTATCGTCGTCACTCACGAGCTGGCCAGCGCGTTCCTGATTGCAGATCAAATGCTGCTCGTCGACAAAGGGAATATCGTGGCGTACGGCACGCCCGAAGAAATGCGTTCCAGCACGCAGCCGCGCGTACGGCAATTTCTGGATCGCGTCGCCGAACCGGAAGTCTCGCAAGAATTGGATTACCTGCAAATGCTGACCGAGGGCACAACGAGTACAGGTCAGGTGGCCGGATGGAGGCGAGGAGTATGACGCAATCAAAACGAGAGCACGCGATGGTGGGTTTCTTCGTGCTCGTTGCAGCAGCGCTTTTGGTGTACACGGTTTTCGTACTCGGCGGAGTGTCCAGCCGCAATGCAAAAACTTTTCACACTTACTTTCCTTTTGCCGGCGGAGTTGAGGAGGGTACCGAGGTCCGATATTCGGGTGGACCGAAAGTTGGACACGTAAAGAAGGTGGGCATTGATCCGCAAGACCCGTCACGGATCGAAATCACTTTCAGCGTTGAAGCACATTTGCCCGTCAAAACCGATAGTCGCGTCAAAATCATGAGCATGACTCCGCTCGGCGACAATCACGTTGAAATTATGCCGGGCAGCGCACAAGCTGCCTTCGCACCGCCGGGAGCGCAGTTGCCTTCAGAGGCCTATGTTGACATCAGCTCGCTTATGTCGGAAATTCAGGATATTACCCCGCAAGCAAAGCAACTTTTGAATACGCTGAACGATCGCGGCGTCGAACTTAAAGAAACCGTGAACCGCGTAAATGATTTATTGAGCGCGCAGAATCGTTCAAACATTTCAGCGGTGATTTCTGATTCGCGTGGGATGATTCAAGAGAATCGTCCGCAGTTGAAGTCCACGATTGAACATCTGAATGAAGTCAGCGCCCGGTTGCAGCCGGTGCTGGATGATCTCAGGAAAACGGCAGCCCAGGCGAATCAGACGATTGATCACGTTGACGCATTGATTGGCGAAAATCGTCCGGAGATTCATCAAGCCATTTTGGATTTGCGCCACGTGCTCGCCACTGTTGCGACTCTCACGGGCCGGCTCGACCAGACTCTCGACGTAAATTCCGAAAATATTGATCAGGTGCTGGAAAATCTTCGCGAAGTCACTGAAAACCTTAAGGAATTCACGGACACGATCAAGGCCCATCCGAATCTGTTGATCCGGTCCGGCTCTCCGCCAGAGCACAAGCCAGGCGGCCGAAAATGAGCCATAACAATCATCGAAGTCGCGCATCAAACCGCATCAAGGGAGGCGTTGCAATGAGGAACAAAGCCGCGGTAACTGTACTCGCGCTGACGGCGCTGGCAATCTGTGGATGCGGCGCGGTGCCGCAAAGCAAGTACTACGAGCTTCAAGTTCCACGGGAAACAAATTCCGCCGCCAGCGGCGACACCTTTCCTGTCACGCTGCTCGTCGGCCCACTGAAGGCCTCCCATCTCTACCGTGAAGATCGCCTGGTCTACGCAACCGACACCGAGCAAATGGGGACTTACCAGATGCAACGTTGGGCTGCGCCGCCCACCGAAATGATGCGCGATTTACTCTGGCGCAGTCTCCGAGCGTCACATCGCTACAGTGGAGTCCACCTTCTCACCAGTAGCGCTCATGGAGATTTTATTCTCGAAGGAAACCTCTATGACTTCAAAGAGATTTCCGGCGCCACTCTTCTTGCTCGCGTGAGTTTGGCCCTCCAACTTCGCGAAACTAAAACCGGCGCGATCGTGTGGACATTTGATATTGCGCGTGATGAACCCGTAAACGGCAAAGATGTCCCCGCCGTTGTCGCCGCGCTCGATCAAAACGCCCAGCGCTGCGTAACGAACGCCGAGGCTAAGTTGAACGAATATTTTGTCGCGCACAACAAATAGTAGAGGGGCGGTCAGCGTCAAGGATTAGGTGAACGAACTTCAACCCGAGTGGCTCGCGCAAGTCCGCGACGTTCTTGAGACTCTGAATCAAGGCGTCATCATTAGCGACGAGTGTCCTCGCATCGGTTATGCCAATGCCGTTTTTCTGGAAATGACTGGCCGCACCTCCGAAGAACTTGTCGGACAATACGTCAAGAATTTTTTTCCGCCCGAAGACGTTCCCTGGCTTCTCAATCGCATCGGACTGGCTCACATGCACGGCCATGATCGCTTTGAGTTTTATTTGCCGCAAATTGGCGGCGGCCGGTTGCCCGTCATCGTCTCCGCAAGACAACTGGAAGATCCCGAAGGGCGCAACTTTACAATCGTGACCTTCACCGATATCGTCGAGCAGAAAAATGCGGAGTCGGAACTCCGCCGGACAAATTTGTTGCTGGAAGAGCGGGAACGCGCCATAGACGAAGATTTGCTGCTGGCCGCGCGAGTCCAGCAGAGCCTCGCCCCGAAAAGTCTCACCTGGGCTGCTGCCTCTGTGGAGACGTACTACCACGCCGCTCGCACGATTGGCGGAGATTACGGATTAGTTCATCCCGGCGATGATTATCTAACGCTTTTGGTCTGTGATGTTTCCGGCCACGGAATTGGCTCGGCGCTTGTAGCGAATAGAATTTACAGTGAAACCATTTCTCAGATCGAAAGCGGCGCGGCGCTCACTCCGATGTTGCAGCATTTAAACAAATTCGTCATACAAAGCCTTGGAGATTCGGTGATGTATTTCACGCTGGCTGCCGCGCGTTTGCGCCGCGATGGACGCTTACTGGAATTTTCTTCCGCAGGGCATCCACCTGCGATGATATTTCGCCAGGGAAAACCGCCACAATTTTTAGAACCCGCGAGCACGATTCTTGGAACCTTTAGCGATGCCGTCAGTCAGGATTCGACTGCTAACTATGCACTGGAGCCCGGCGACCGAGTCATGCTCTACACAGATGGCTTCACAGAAAATTTCAATTCTCAAAAAGAGATGCTTGGTGTGAATGGACTTGCGGAGATCGCGCGTGAAGCGTCCCACTTGCCGCTACCGCAAATGAAGCAAGAGATTCTCGACCACGCAGCAGTCTGGCGCAATGGCCCCGCAACGGATGACATGTCACTAATCCTCGTTCAAGTTTCTTAGAATTTTCGAACAGGCCTGTGACGTGGCAACTTCCGTGGCGGAGGAAAGTGAATTCGAACGTGTCTCACCCTTAGTTCCGTCTTTCTGTGGAACTGAACTACTCGCGTTGACCTTCTGGTTGTCCCTCGCCAAAATTCTGTCCGCCTCTGTTTTCAATAATATAGCCGGTTGCCATTCACAGTCGATCTGCGATAGCACGAAGTCATGTTACGCATAATTGGACTCTTTCTGGCGTCGATTGTTCGCCTTTTCCGTACGCGTCGGAATCTCTTGCTCGAAAACCTGGCTCTCCGACAGCAACTCGCGGTTCTCAAGCGCAAGCGTCCCAGGCCGCGGATTAATGCGTTCGATAAGCTCTTCTGGGTTCTTGCGCAAAGACTCTGGTCCCAATGGAAACAAGCCCTGATCGTCGTGAGTCCAGAAACCGCGGTGCGTTGGCATCGCGCGGGCTTCCGAATGTTCTGGGCGTGGCTCTCGCGCCATCGGATTTGCTTAGGAAGAAAGCGGGTCAGCAAGGAACTGCGCGAACTCATCTTCAAAATGGCCGCCGAGAATCCCACCTCGGGCGCGCCTCGCATTCACGGGGAATTGCACATGCTTGGTTTCGATATTTCGGAACGCACTGTTTCGCGCTGGGTCCAGCGGGCACCGAAGAAACCCGAAAGAGTGGAACGGTGGAAGGCGTTTCTCAAAAATCACCGCGAAGCGATTGCCGCCATGGATTTCTTCACCGTGCACACGGCTGCATTCAAAATGCTCTATTGTTTCTTCATCTTGAGCCACGACCGTCGGCGCATTCTTCACTTCAACGTGACTCGCAACCCGACAAGCCACTGGGTCGTGCAGCAATTGCGCGAAGCTTTTCCCTTTGAACCCTCTCACAAATATCTGATCTTCGACCGCGACGCGAAATTCGGGCCCGAAGTGATTGCGGCGGTGAAAGCGGTGGGCTGCGCTCCCAAGCGAACCTCGTTTCGGTGTCCCTGGCAGAACGGCACCGCTGAGCGCTGGGTGCAAAGTTGTCGGCGCGACATGCTCGATCATGTGATCGTGTTCAACGAGCGCCATTTGAAACGCCGTCTCAGTGAATACGTCCTCTACTATCACGAGGATCGCACGCATTTGGGATTGAAAAAGGAAACGCCGGACCGTAGAGCCCCATCGGTTCATCGTGGTCAGGTGATCGCGCAAGCAAAACTGGGCGGCCTGCACCACCGCTACGACCGCGCCGCGTAGAAGAAGAGCGAGCCCAAATCTCTGCAAAGGGAAATCCCTGCCCAAATCCAGATGTTTGCCACAGAATAAATTCGTAGGCCACCTCAGACAGCAGAGTTTCGCAACTAGTTTTCCGTAAAAAAGAACTCAAGCGTTGCTTCTCACTCCCGTTTTGAATTTTGGCGAGGGACAAGCCAATCACTCCGGTCTCCGATCGGGTTCCGTGCGCAACCGGGCACTTGCTTGTGCTTGCCACTGCCACCTTCGATTTGTATAGCAGCGATGCATTTTTGGTCTTAGCCAAGTTGAACGGCGAAGAGTTGCATCGGCAATGGCAAGCTAGGCTGTCGCACGGCGGCCTCCACACTACAATTTATTCAGCCCGTTCAGCCCCGCTACTTTGTAAGCTTCGGCGAAGGTCGGATAGTTGAACACCGTCTCGCGAAAATAATCCATTGTTCCGCCGAGAGCCATCACCGCTTGCCCGATGTGAATGATTTCCGTCGCGCTCTCACCGATGGCGTGAACGCCCAGAATTTTTCTTGTGTCCGGGTGAAACAGTACCTTCAGCATTCCTGTTTGATCCCCGACAATCTGTGCCTTCGCAAGTTCTTCATATTTCGCAATTCCTACCTCGAATGGAATCCGCGCGTTCGTTAGCGACAATTCCGTTTCGCCAACCATGGATATTTCCGGAATCGTGTAGATGCCGTAAGGCAGAGTTCCCTGAGACGCTTGTGCTGGAGCGCCGAATAGATGGCAACTCGCCAGTCGGCCCTGTTCCATGGACGTGGATGCGAGCGAGGGGAATCCGATGACATCGCCCGCAGCGTAGATGTGCGGCACGGTGGTCTGAAAATTCTTGTCCACCACGAGCTTGCCTCGTGGACCGGATGTGAGTCCCGCTGCTTCCAGGTCGATCAAGTCGGTATTCGCTTGGCGTCCTACGGCGTAGAGCAGCGCATCGCCGTGAATGCGCTTTCCGCTATCGAGATTTGCCACCACGCGGCCCTTTGCGTCCTTTTCGACGCTCGCGACTTTTTCGCCCAGGCGGAAAATCGCTCCCTGCCTGCGCATGTGATAGCAGAGCGCTTCTGAAATTTCGGCATCAACGAAATCGAGGACGGCACCGCGCTGTTCGATGAGCGTGATGACCACGTTGAGTGCGGCGAGCATGGATGCAAATTCCAAACCGATCACGCCTCCGCCGACGATAATCAAGTCTTTCGGAATCTCGTCCATTTGAAAAAACTGGTCGCTCGCGAGAACTTGTTTTCCGTCAAAGGGGATATCGGGATGGCGTGCCGGGCGAGTTCCGCATGCAATCAAGAAATTCTGTCCACGGACGACGTGCACCTGATCTAACCCTTCTACTTCCAAGGTATGCGGGTCCACGAAGCGCGCCGTGCCACTGAAGAATTCAATGTCATTGCGGCGAAGCTGATCCTTCACGACGCTGATTTCGCGCTCGGTTACCTGAGCTACACGCACGGCAAGATCCCGGATCGAAATGCGGTTCCGGACGACGTAGTCGCTTCCGTAAAAAGAACGGTGACGAAAACCAGTCAGGTGAAGAATTGCCTCACGCAATGTCTTGCTGGGAACAGTGCCGCCATGGATGCAGACGCCGCCGAGCATATCCAAGCGGTCGACCACGGCGACGCGTTTGCCGAGCTTCGCAGCGGCAATGGCCCCTTTTTGTCCTGCAGGGCCGCTGCCAATAACCACAAGGTCGAAGAGGTTGGCATTCATTCGGCTTTCTCCGTCGGGATGGTGCGATCCAACGTATCGAGCTCCTGATTCTCCACCATCAAGAACAAGTTCGCAATTGGGGACGACCGCGAAGTCAATTGGGGTGAGAACGTAAATGCTTCATGCGCTTCGGAATCTTCGACCACACGGATCAGAAATTCTTGCGCATTAAAGCGTCCGCCAGCCACTGGCCGTACCGCCCCGTTTTTCTTTAGAGTTCGCGTGTAAGCGCCGTTCGGCTGAAGGAACCGGGATTTCTCCGTGTCGGCGAGATAAGGCGCCAGAATTCTTCCACAAACCTTGCGGCACAGTGCCGGGTCCTTCAACCGGAACATTACTTCCACGCGTTCGTATAAGTTTCTTGGCATCCAGTCCGCGCTCCCCAAATACACTTCCGTCTGTCCGCCGTTGCCAAAAACGACAATTCGGCTATGTTCCAGAAACCGCCCAACAATGCTGCTAACCCGAATTCGACTGCTGATTCCACGGATGCCAGGCCGCAGTGCGCAGGCTCCTCGTATGATGAGTTCGATTTGCACTCCGGCCTGTGAGGCACGATAGAGAGCCTGAACGATCTTCTTATCGAGCAACGAATTCAATTTGGCAATAATAAACGCCGGACGCCCGGCCCGAGCATGCTGGGCTTCGCGATCAATCAGATTGACGCAATTTTTGCCCAGATGGAGCGGCGCAACCGAGATTGGACCGTAATGAGCTCGCTCGGAATACGCGGTTAGATAATTAAAGTCCTGATGGACCGCCTCTGTAATTTTCGCATCATGTGTGAGAAGGCTCAGATCCGTATAGAACCGTGCCGTGGAGGGATTGTAATTCCCGGTGCCCAAATGGGCATAGCGCCGGACTTTCCCGTCGGCGTCGCGCCGGACCAGTAGGGCGAGCTTGCAGTGCGTCTCCAGTCCGACAAGGCCGTGGTAGACCTGTACTCCGGCTTCCTGCAGACTTCGCGCCCATCTGATATTTAGGGCCTCGTCAAGGCGCCTTAAGCTCAACAACAACAGTTACTTCTTTCCTTGCCGCTGCCGAAATCCGCGCCCGCACGATCGGCGAATCTTCGCTCGTTCGATACAAAGTCTGCTTGATCGAAAGAACATCCGGATCGCTCGCCGCGGTCTCAATGAATCGGACGACCGTGGAGTAAGAATCGCACGGATGATGCAGCATCACGTCATGCTGCCGCAGCCGATCGAAAATCGTTGAGGATCTCGATTTTGATTCGAACTCACGGGGAATAAACGGCGGAAATTTTAAGTCCGGCCTGGGCGTCTGATCGTATAGATTGAAGAGTCGCGAAAGGTTGATCGGCTCGTTGACCTGAAAGACCTGGCACGGAGCCAAAGCAAAGTTTGACCGGAGCCTTTCTATAATTTCAGGCTCGGCTCCGGCTTCAATTTCCAGCCGAACCGCCTCTCCCTTTCTTCGCCGGTGGAGCTGTGCATCCACGGAATCAAGGACGCTACGGGATTCTTCCTCCCGGAGGTACAAGTTGCTGTTGCGCGTTACGCGGAATGGAACGGCGGAAAGAATTCGATATCCGTGAAACAGACGCTCGGCGAATGCATGCATGATGTCGTGCAGAAATATGAAAGCGAGTTTCCCATCCGCCGCAGGCAGGCGAAACACACGGGGCAATGCGCGCGGCACGGTTACTACGCCAAGATAAGTCTGCGTCGCCTCGCGGCGACGCCTCAGCAGAAAACCAAGACATAACGCCTTGTTCAGTACTCGCGGAAAAGGATGCGCCGGGTCCACCGTGACCGGCGTCAAAAGCGGTTCGACCTTTTCAGAATAGAATTTATCAACGGCGGTTCGAGCCTCTCCGTTCAGCTCGCGGTAGCTGCGCACGCGGATGGATTCGTCGCTCAGCGCCGGGACAAGTTTTTCCCGCCAGCAATCATATTGCCGATCCACAAACTCATGAATCGTCGCGGATACTTTGTCTAAGACCTCTGAGGAAAGCATGCCGTCCGGTCCGACTTCGCCGCGCCCTTGCTCGACTTGTTGCAGCAATCCCGCGACACGCACCTCCACAAATTCGTCTAGGTTGCTCGCCGTGATCGCTAGAAACTTTAGGCGCGCGAGCAACGGGTTTCTGGTGTCAGACGCTTCTTCAAGCACGCGATCATTGAATTGCAGCCAGGACAGATAGCGGTTCAGAAAGAGTTGCGGATTTTCCAGGGAGACCTTTGACATCGACGACGCCTCGGAACGTCTGAGGCTACGCGAGTAGTGTTACAGGCAGGTTACTCAGGTTCCCTGAATAGGATTCGGAGCGTGGTATCGAGACTACCACCTCAAGTGCGATCGAGTCGGTGGCATCCCCGAAATACCTTGAACCAAATCTTAGGTTTTCCAAACACATGGTCGGGGCGACCGGATTTGAGCCTTCGACCTTCGAGTCCCGAATCAGCCGGTCCGGTCATGCTTTGCCCCGATTCGCTATCTGCGTCCGTTCCCTGGAACTGAACTACTCGGTACCACATCGGAGAAACAGGGCCCGATTTTCATCCAAGGTCCCTGTACGAAAGATGTAGACGCCGCTACCCCTTCGACATTCGCGCATTATGCGCAGCAAATTCGCATTTTCCGGCAGAATAGAACAGAGACAGAGAAAAAGCATGACTGCGTGGCGGAGGAGAGTGAATTCGAACTTGTGGGAGCGTTTGTTCTGCGAAACGGTCCTACTCGGAATGCAGCGGAGAATAATCGGGCAATTCGGCCGTCCTCTCAGCGTTTAGCAGCCACCGAGGCTGTTCGCAACTGCGATATTCGCCCATTGTAGGCGGCAAATTGCGCTTTTCGGGCAAAACGGAACTGGGAGAGAGAAAACGCCAGACTACGTGGCGGAGGGGGGGGGATTCGAACCCCCGAGACCCTTTCGGGCCTAACGGTTTTCAAGACCGCCGGTTTCAACCACTCACCCACCCCTCCGCTTCTGAGTTTAACTGGCATCGGGCAGTGTTCCAAATGAAATGGTTCACGCCAAAAAAACGGGCTCCAGCGTCAATCGAACGCCGGAGCCCGCGAATCAATAGATAAAAATTATCTATGGATGAATCTCTTGTTGCGGGTGCGATCCCGGCACCACTACCACAACTCCGATGGTCGTTCCGATGACCTCACCCGATACCACCAACTCCACGCGGCGATTCGCCTGCCGTCCATCCGCCGTGTCATTGGTCGCAACCGGTTGCGTTTTGCCGAATCCCTTCGACGTCATCGACGTTCCAGGAATTTTCTGTTCCGCAAGATAATCGCGAACCGCGTCGGCGCGTTTTTCAGAAAGATCCTGATTGTACGCATCGCCGCCGACGCTATCCGTATTTCCTTCAATCGCCAGAGTCAGCGTCGGATACGCCAGGATAATTCCCGATATCTTAGCCAGTTTCTCGCGTGCCGCCGGACGCAGCGTGTATTTGCCGGTGTCGAATAGCACGTCCGACATATTCACAACCAGCCCGCGCGCCGTATCACGCGTCATGAGGATTGCGTTCAATTGAATTAGCAATCGCGCGCGAAGTTCTTCACGATCGCGCACCGCTTGCTGAAGTTGCTGATCCGATGAAGCCGCCGCGGCTTTGTTGCGTTCCGATTCCGCCTCAGCAGCTTCCTTCTGTTGTTGAGCCGTTGCTGCTGCGGCGCGATTTCGATCCGCGTCGGCCTGCGCGTTTTGCTGGCCCGTTTGCGCATCGGCTGCCGTGCGTTCCGCTTCTTTGCGGCGGCGTTCCGCTTCCATCTTGTCCGCTTCTGCGTTTGCCTGGCCAGCTTCTGCATTCGCCTGACCGGCTTCCGCGTTCGCCTTGCCGGCATTTGCGTTCGCCTCAGCGTCTTCCGCTCGCCTGCGCGCCTTCGCGTCGATCACGGACTGCGCTTTCGCATCCGCTTCACGTCCCGCTGACGCGCGGTTTCTTGCGTCGCCGCTTTCTGTTTCACGCGTCTTCATGGCGATCTCGCGGGAATCTTCCGCGGTCTGCACCACTTCTCGCGAAGCGGCAATCAGCTGTTTCGTTTCAACGTTTCTTCGCGAAGCCATCGCATCCGCTTCCTTCAACTGGCGGATGGCGTTCCCGTAGCTCGCCGTTGCGTAACGGTCCGCGCCTTCGGATTCCGCGATGCGCACCGCATTGCGCGCTTCATAAAATTCCAAGGGCAATCGCACGCTGATCAAAACCGGATCGAAAACGTATCCGGTCGGAATATATCCGCCGCGTCCGGTCAATTCGTACTTCGCGTCCACTCGTTCGGCCGTGCCAACCGTGTCCGGGCGAATGTCGTTTTCCATAATCACCACATCGCTCGGTCTGCGCACCGCATAATAAGGTTCAGCGGTCACGATCATCGCAAAGGCCTGCAGGTCCGTGGTCACTGCCAGTTTGCTGCGATCATTTCCGCCGACAAGAACTTCGCCGATGTTCACCGCGCGTCCTTCCGGAGAAATCGCCCAAAGCACGTATGTCAGATATTCATTGCCGAATGTTTTCGGCGATTGCAAGCCCGCGAAGTTCACTTCAATTTTCATCGTGCCGCGCCCGCTATTCACTTTCGCTTCTCCGTGCGCGCCGGGCATCAAGGTGGTGCCTTTGAAATCAATCTTGGTTGAGCCGCTGTGATGCCGGTAATTCACGGCCGGTGTGCTGCGGCTGATGACGTTGCCTTGCGCCTGCGTCGAAACGCCGAACGCGAGCATTGACACTACGACCAGGGATAGTTTTCCAATTTTCAAGATGAGTCTCCTTTTTCTTCAGACAATCGGCTGACAGTTGACCAACAATCAAAAGTCAATTCACTGCGGGATGGGCTTTTGTGACCCCAAGTATCAGAGCATCCCACTGCGAATACTGCGCTGTTGTGCACAGTTAGGAGATTCAGTCGTTAATTCATCGTAGGGGCTAGTGAGACGTCCTTCCGGCCACTGCGGGCAAGGCAGAATGACGTCGAGCGTGTAGAGGCCTCTTTCGTCCCGCAGAGCCATTCGGGACGCATAAGATGCGCCGCGCAGACCCTTCGCGACTCAGGGCAAGCTCTGTGAAGAAAGGTCTGCGCCAGCCTGGTGCGCGGGCGACGCCGGAGTTTTCGATTGATTCGATTGTCGTACGGCGCGAATATGGGGAGAGGCTCAAAGCTTCATGCGAAAAGCTTTTAAGTGGGTGGTGATTATTCTGGTGATTGGTTTTGTGGTGGCGCAATTCTTTCCGATGGCGCGGACGAATCCCGCGTTTACCTCCGCGCAGACGATAGAGAATGTAGTGAACGTGCCGCCTGATGTTCACGCGACTTTGATGCGGGCGTGCGGCGATTGCCACTCGAATCTATCGCAGTGGCCGTGGTATTCGCATGTTGCGCCGACTTCGTGGTTCGTGGTCGGGCACGTGAATGATGGCCGGACGCACATTAATCTTTCCACCTGGGTGCATCCGGGAAAGGAGCCGAAGGATTCGATCGATCGGCTGAAGGCGATGTGCGACGAAGTACAGTCGGGAGGTATGCCGCTGACGTCATACACGCTGGTTCACTGGAACTCGAAGCTTTCCGCGGACGACGTGAAGCGGATTTGCGAATGGTCGGAGGCGGAACAGAAGCGTTTGGGTGGCGTGGTTGTGGGGAATTGAGGGGACGTAGCGAAAGGACCGGGGTAGGAGAATCGGGTGATGAGGACGCAGGAGGCAGAGAGGCAGAGAGGCAGAGAGGCAAAGAGGCAAAGAGGCAGGGAAAAACAGATTCCTCACGCGGCGGCGGAAAAGATCAGGCGTTTTAATGCAGAGGCGCGGAGAACGCTGAGAAATAATTCGGAACAGGAGAGGATCTGAGGGCGCTGAGGTTGCCGGAGAAATGAGCGGGGCGGCTTGTGCCGCGCAGACCTGAGAAGAAAGCTCTGCGCCAGCCAGATATTTGCCAGTACCGAAATTAGTGTGACGGTTGTTCGGTCGGTGCGGCGGCCTTGTTGTTTGGCCAATCCGTCGGCGGAGTGAAGTCCACTCCCCAAAAATGTGGCGCCGGCGAAAGAAATTCTACGCCCACACGCTGGCCTTTTTCCACGTCTTCGCCGATGAAGACCACGCGGCATTCCTGTTCTTCCTGCGTGAAAGGATTTGCGAGCACGATCATCGCGCCGACGGCGAGCTCAGCCTTGAGATAGAGTAGTGCGCCGTGCGCGTTGATCACAATGGTTTGGCAGGACTCGCGGAATTTGCGGCCCATCGAGTTCTTGCCTTCCGCGGATACGCGAACACGCTTGAAGACGCGCGAACTGCGACGTGGCGATTCTAGTTGGACTTCAGCCATAGTAAGAACATGTTGGCGAAAGCAAACGTCGGGGTCAACGGTACCGGCGGCGTACAGTTCCAATGTGGAACGGGGGTCTCCGGAAGATTCTGTTGGCGCGCGAGACCGTAACTTTCTGTGAACTTGCGGCGCGCATAGCAGTATCAATAGAATGCGGCTGAATGCAGATGTGAATGTTTACACGCGATCTCCGGCGACGGCCCCGCTGCTCGGCTGCGCTCTGAATCGCTCAAACTTCCTGGAGGGCGCATGAATCACAATGGAGTTGCGAAATATATTGAGGATCACAAAGATGCTCATCTGAAAGAATTGTGCGAACTGCTGCGCATTCCGAGCGTCAGCACAAAGACGGAGCGGAAGCCGGATATCGAGCGCGCGGCGAATTGGGTGGCGGAAAAATTGCGCAAGGTTGGAATGTCCAAAGTGGAAGTGATTCCGACGAAGGGACATCCGCTGGTTTACGGTGAGTCGCTGGGCGCGGCGGGCAAGCCCACGGTGCTTTTCTATGGTCATTATGATGTCCAACCCGCCGAGCCGCTGGAACTGTGGACGAGTCCGGCGTTTGAGCCCACAGTGCGGGGAGGAAATTTATTTGGCCGCGGCGCGGCGGACGACAAGGGCCAGGTGCATATTCACCTGGCGGCGCTGGAATCAATTTTTGCGACCGAAGGAAAACTTCCCATCAATATAAAAGTGTTGATTGAAGGAGAAGAGGAAGTCGGCAGCGCGAATCTGTGGGACTTTGTGCAGAAAAATAAAGCGCGTCTGCAGGCCGATGCGTTGATCGTCTCCGATACTTCGATGCTGGCGCCGGGAGTGCCTTCCGTTACCTACGGGCTGCGCGGACTTGTTTACTACGAAGTGGAAATTACCGGGCCAGCGCAGGACTTGCACTCCGGCGTATTCGGAGGCGCTGCGCCGAATCCGCTTACGATATTGGCCGAGCTTTTCGCGAAGATGCACGACAAGAAGTTCCGCGTCACGGTACCGGGATTTTACGACGACGTGGCGAAACTGAGCGTGGCAGAAAGAAAATCGCTCGCCAAGCTGCCATTCAAAGCGAAGGATTTTCAGAAGAATGTCGGCTCGCCGGGCTTGGCGGGCGAAAAAGGATTTTCTGTCGCCGAACAAGTGTGGTGCCGTCCAACGCTCGAGCTGAATGGGATCTGGGGCGGATATACGGGCGAAGGATCGAAGACGGTAATTCCGTCGAAGGCCCACGCGAAGTTTTCCTGCCGTCTGGTACCAAATCAATCGCCGGATAAAATCACGCGGATGGTCGAGAAGTACATCCGGAAATTGCTGCCGAAAACCGTGACGTGCAAATTCACCGTGCACAGCACCGGCAAGCCGTGGGTGGCGCCGTTTACGCATCCATTTTTTGAAGTGGCGCACAAGGCGCTGGAAAAAGGATTTGGCAAGCGCGCGGTATTTATCCGCGAAGGTGGCTCGATTCCGTTTGTCACGCAAATGCACGACACGTTTAAGGTGCCGTGCGTGCTGATCGGCTTCGGATTGCCGGATGAAAATGCCCACGCGCCGGACGAACACTTGTCTCTGGAAAATTATTTCGGCGGCATCCGCGCAGTGGCGCATTTTTATCAGGGATTGAGCGAGTTGTAGAACTTCTGAAATCAGTACGGAAAATAATGGTTGGCGCAGACCTTTCTTTTCAGGTCTGCGCGCGGCGCATCCGCCGCACAAATTCCGTCATAGTGGGCGCTTACGCCGTAGCAATCGCCGCGCGCCGGCCTTGCGCATATTGCTGCAAAGCGCTATTCGCGCCAACAATTTCGTCGAGCGACGAAGCGACGCGTTCCAAATCTTTCCCGGCGATAATAATGTAAAGCTCATCGTCGCCAAGCCCCGTGTAGGTGCGATTGCCGATGCAGCCGAGACTTATCTGCGTGCCGCGCTCGAGCGCCAGAGGAAGTCCCATGCAAGTTGGGCGTCCCATCGCCGGCGTTGCTCCTCCGGCTCCCGCGCGAATCGCGGCTTCGTTCAGCAACATCGCGCCGGATGGTTTGCATGCGAAAAGAACGGCGCTCGCGGAATTCTTCAGATCAACGGGCGCTGCGCCAAGTGGGGAATAAACAATTGCGGCAGGAGTTTTCGCCAAGCGCGGAATTCCGGGCACTTCTTCCGGCTTGATGTAGCCGGCCTGAAACATCAGCCCGAGCGTTTGCTCGGTTTCTTTTTCGCGTTCCGGCGAAAGCGGAATGTTGTGAGTGTAACTTCCGACGGCGCAATTGAAGTGATCCGCGGGCACGGTATAGAATGCGCCGCCTTCCGACGCCAATCGCCAGAAGCTACATCCGGAAGGCATAGATCCAGTGAATGCGGTGATTCCGGACGGAATGGCATCCAGAAACGTAACCGCTACCGGACGGCGCCTCATCGCCAATTCTTGCTGAAATTTATGTTCCAAGTCCTGCAAGTTGGGCATGTTGGCTCCTATGACTTTGAAGAACATCGAGGATAACACGGCGAGCATAACGGAAATAAGTAGGACGCCAAGCGCTGGAAACGCCGCGCGTGTTGAATCGAGCTAAGAGCCGGCGATTGGAAGGCTAACCGTGAGCTTATCTGTGCGGTAGTAGTGGTTGTAAAATTTCACACCGAGTTTCATGATCGCTTTGGTAAACAAACTGAATTTTCTCGTTTGAACGCCGTCGGCCTGCATGCCCTGTCCGCCGTAGATCCGCCTGAACGCGATGCACAACATCAGGTAGGTAATCTTCGCTGGTAGCGGCCATTTTTTTGTCAATCGGCTTCGCTGCGTCCGTTTGAAGGATTCACGGATGGAATAGAATTGATCCCAGCACTTCTTATTTTCCACTTTCAAGTCGGTTTTGGCGATATTCGGATGAAACATCACATCGTTTTCGTTGATGGGTTTCAGCCAGAAGCGCTCTTCCATCATGCGGGACTTGTGTTTCGGAACGAAATTCACTTTCGCCAGATTCTTAATGTCGCTGGTAAATTCATGGAAATCCTTGGTTCCGGGATACGGATGATAAAAAGTGAACTGCGCGAGAACGGTTCCGGACTCCAAAGCGAAATTCCTCATGGTGCGAATCGTTTCAATCGTGTCGGTCTCGAGTCCGCAAATGATCGAGCTCAGGACCATAATTCCCGCGTCTTGAATTTGTTCGATGGTCTCGACCATTTTCTGACCGACGGGATTCCATTGTTTGTTCGCGGATTTCAGGCCTTCTTCCGAAAATGATTCGACGCCTACGAGCGCGGCGCGAATCCTCATCTTCTTGTACATCGCGGAAAGGTATTCTTCGTCGCTGGTAACTTCAACAGTCATTTGCGTAAACGCAAATAAATCCTTTGGCACCGACCTGTCGTACTCGTCGAAGAATTTCAGACGCTCTTCGCGTACCCGTTCGAGTTCTTTCCTGATGCCGGGACTTTTTTCGCGCGCGATCCGCCCCAAAGTCGAAGGATTGAAATTATCGTCGGCGAAAACAATGTAACGAAAGCCGCGCGAATATAATTCGTTCGCCTCTTCGATGATTTTATCGGTGAGCCGCTGGCGCGGCTGCCGGCCGTCGGTGACCCACACGGAACAAAAGCTGCAGTTTTCCGGGCACCCGGCCACCGTTTGAATCGTGGCAAACATATATTGCCGCGGATCCAGAATGTCCCAGCGGGCTTTCAGAAGTTGTTCGCCCGAGACGCGACCGCCAACGTATTGTTTCTGGAGGGTTCCGCTCAGCGCGTCCTTGACGACCTTGCTCCAGACAACATCGCCATTTCCGGTGACCACCGCGTCCGCACCCATCTCCAGGGGCTCGTCCGGGAAAATTGTGGCGTGAATTCCGCCGACAATAACCGTCGCGCCCTTTGCTTTACATTGGCTCAGCACGCGATATCCGGCCTGGCAATTACCGGTGCTAATTCCAATTCCGACAATGTCTCCGGGCTCGACGATGCTCGGATCGAATCTGGAAATTGACTCGTCAACCAGCGTAGGATCTCCTACCAGGTCAACCGGGGTTGCCATAGCCATCACAAATAGCCACCTGGGAGTGATGATGCTGTATCCCATTGTGGAATTCGCAGGATTAACTAGAATGACCTTCGTCATTTATCCTCTTCTTTTTTCCATTATAAGAATGGCGGGCCAAATTTGCTTCACGCGGTTGGCGGAACACGAAAACTAGCCAACCAGAGCAGTGGTGGCAAATCGAGACGCTTGGCACTCGAAAGCGCCACAACTCTGCCTAGTCTAACTCCAATCTCCGATTTTGGGAGACTCGAAAAGTAGGAATAACAGCGAAACTCACCGCATCGAATAGTAGCAGTGTTGCCAAATCAATCCGCAAGAATGTTTGGTCTATTCGCGAAGTTGTGTCCCACAGTTTTAATCCATGCCCGGTGCCTTTTGAGTTTCGCCAGCGCGCCCACCAAATCCTACATCCATTGCCGTATTTTTTGGAAACACGACTTCCTGTCCGCGTGACAAGAAATGCGTATAGATGGATAGCGCTGCGCCGTAGCTCCCTAGACCTATCGCTAGCGGCCTGGAATGGACGGCGAGGCTGAGCGCAATTCCGATCAGGCGATAGCCGGCGCCACCCGCGGCGGCTCTTGTTCCCGTAGTGCCCGAGCCGTGCAGTCCCTCGTCGAAGTCCGGCACCGCCGAAGCAGCGACGAGAGCGATGGAAATTCCGGTGGAAAGGTAACGCGTTTTCGGAGAAACGGAATGCGCGCCCCCTTCCGAATCAAGCTCCATGTTATCGCTGCGGCCGACTTCGACGCCTTCCAGACTAGCAGTAATAGTTCTTTCGGCGCCTTCGGGCAATTCCATTTTCCGAAAGACAAATCGAAGTTCGCCGTTGCGTTTGAAGTCCCGGGCGGGACGCGCCTGAATCACCAATCCTTCCAGACGAGTGCCCTGCGGAAGGATGAGTTCATGACTTGCGGAAAACAACGGCTCGGACAAAATCGCGCTCACCGGCGCATCCTTTTTCGCCGTAGCAGAACTGAGCGGCGTAACCAGTAGCGCGTGAACAATCGATCCTGCGGGCGGAACACTTCCGACAACTGACATCGTTTGCGCTGAATAAGCTTCAGTTCCAAAGTTTAGCGGTTCCTGCAGTTCAGCGTTGTAGCGAGTTCCGGCCGGCGCATATTGAACGTGATAGGGAAGCTGCGCCATCAAGTATCGTTCCAGCCGGTGAACTCTGCCGGGCGTTTCAACCTGGCTCACACCGGCGTCCCATTCCTGCTGGAACTGGCGGCGCGCGTCTTCAATCGTTTTTGAGGCGGCGCCTTTTTTCTCCTGCTCGCTTTCTTTCGCGGCCAGATGGACGGGCTGCGACGTTCCCGCGGAAACATTTGTCTTGATGGGTACACGCCTGCCGTCGGGAAGAATGAGTTCATCGAATGTGACTGTAACGCCGCGTTCGGGCGTCAGATCCGCGTTTAGCAGCGCCTCTGCGCGTTTTTCTTTGGAGGTCTTCTCAATCTCCGTAATTTCGCCGACCACTTCACTTCCGATCGGCACAACAATCTGATCGAAAGCGTAAACAGGCTCTACGATTCGGCCCCGGATTGGCTGGCCTATTTTCTTAATGGCGATTTCATTTTCGAGTGCGACACGGAGCGGTGTTCCAGATCCGACCGTGAGCTGGATTGAATCTAGCGTACCGGCAGGATCGGGCGTAGCTTGGGCGCGAGCGGTGCTCGAGCAAGCGATGGCAAAGAATAGCGCGCAAGCTGTGTACTTCATTATTGTCTCCCCCGTTCAAACGACGCCGACGAATCTGGAGAAGTAAAAGTTACCAGCGGGAACTCCAACCACTTAGCCATTCGCGGCGGTTGGGTGAGCCGCGACTGACGCCAGCTATATTCTACTACCCAGATGCGCAATCAGGTAGCTGTGTTGTATGGGCCGATATAAAGAAAAAATTGCTCGCGCAGAAATTGCGGACCGGATTTTGATCGTGGATGCAAGATGAGAACAGCAACGGACCGAATGCGTCCTGGGGCGGCAGCGCGGGAGGCCGCATTTTCTGCGGGTATTTTCACGTTTCCGCTTGCCTTGCAGTGAAAGTGTGGCTATAGTTCATGCGGCTGCAGGGCCAATCCTGCGGAGTCAGAAAGCAACTCCAACACACTTGAGAAGGAGATTTGATATAGATGGCAAAGCCAATGAGCAAGTCTAAGATTGTGGCCACGTTGGCCGAGAAGTTGAGCACCAAAGAGAAGCCAGTTTCAAAGAAGCACATCGTCGCATTTTTTGACGAATTGCTGGCACTGGCAGTAAAAGAATGCAAAGGCGGCGCGGGTAAGTTTGTAATTCCAAACATCGGCCGAGCGGTGAAGGCGCACCGCAAGGCGCGCATGGGCCGCAACCCGCAAACCGGCGAAGCAATCAAGATCAAAGCCAAGACTGTAGTGCGCTTGCGCGCGTCCAAGGCTTTCAAAGACGCGATTTTGAGCTAGTTTTGGCGCGGCGTCGCCGGCAGAATTTTTCCGGCGGCTCGCTTGGGCGCACCCTTCGCCTGCAACGGTGAAGAAGTGTCCCAATGTGTATTTCGCCGCGACCGGCTTACCGATTCAGAAGCCCTCGGGCGATTCGAGGATTTGCCGCTCTCTTAAAGCGAGCAAGTTCTAAGATGGCCTGAGGGCTTTGTTTTTTGGCGGGAAGCTAATTTCGGCGAAAGCTAGAGGGTTCGGAGATAGGCAATCAAATCCCGAACCTCATTCGGTTTCAGCGCTTCTCTGAATCCCGGCATATCCTTGCCTCCGGCTTCGATCCACACGCGCATTGCGGCGTCGTCCACCTTCTTGCCGTTTGCAAATTTGCCGCCGGGATAAATGTTCGCGAGCCCCGGGCCGACCTTTTTCGCTTTGCTTGCGGAAAAATGGCATATCTCACATCGTGTCCCGTAAATTTGCTTGCCGGAAGCTACCGCAGTGGGATTATTCAGAGCAGCCCCGAATTTCTGTATGGGCTGGGACGATTTTTGCGCGGCCGCTGACGCAAGGGCGCAACTCATAAGAACGAGCAGTGCGGCGATTATTGATGGAATGTGCTGTGCCGACTTTTTCTTCACGACCACCCGGATCCGCCCCGCGCCGATTTTCTGAGTTCTGCGCCAGTCAACATTCTAAATCGTTGACCGGCTACGTGCCACTCGGAACAGCATCCGCGACGCGAATGAAGCGGTCATAAATCAATAGCAGGATCGCGCAAATAGTTCCCAGCCCCGTAAAGAACCACCATACGTGCTCGGGATGATGTTGGACTTCTCCGAAATAATGCATCGCCTGCCCGGCAACCCATCCTCCTACGAGCGAGCCGATTCCGATGGGTACAAACGCGAAGCCCATATATGTGCCCTGCTGGCCCGGCGGCGCGAGCCGCGAAACGTATTCGTAATAACGAGGCGAAAGAACCATTTCGCCAACCGCCAGCATGAAAAGTGTGATGACGGCGGTCACGACCGTGGCGTGGAACGCAAGAATCAGCCAGCATAGCGAAGCAATCAGGGTGCCCAGTGTGATCGCTCGAAACGCTGGAATTTTCCGCGTCAGAAGGCTGATCACGATCTGTAAACAGATTACGGCGAGCCCGTCCGTAATCAGAATCATTTCGACGTCCGCTTTTGGATTTATGTAGCTATGAATGTAGAGCGGCAGCGCGATGTATTGCTGCCAGTACACAATCCAGAAGCCAGAAAAGATCAGGAGAAAAAGAATGAACCGGAAATTGGTGATGACCGTACCAAAATTACGAGCGGCCTCGGCTACGGTGGGCGGCTTCTGAGCATCCGTGCGCCGAGGTTCGCGGAAAAAAATGAGCACGGCGAAAACCATCAGCAGAACGCTAAGCGCCGCCACTCTAAAAACATTTTCGACGCTCAAGTGGCGATGCACCCACGACGCGACGAACGGTCCGGAAGCGCCGCCGATGTTTACCAGCGTGTAGTAAATCGAATAGCCGATGCTGCGTACATTTTCTTTGGACGAACTAGCCGTTGTGCCGACCACACTCGGTTTCACCAGCGCCACGCCGAGTGCCGGCAGCATCAAGATGAAGAAGACAAGAATGCCAAGCGGCACAGCGTTGCGTATCGGCGCCATCCAGGAAGAGCCGATCGATCCGAGCAGAAAATACGCCGAAGCCAAAATAAGGTAAGCGACGGTAAGCGCGCGGCGGAAACCAAGTTTATCGGCGACGGTGCCGCCAATAATCGCGAGAAACCAAACCATGCCACCGAAAAGTCCGGTGAGGCTGGCTGTTTTTTCCGTGGAAAATGAAAGCGACTCGTGTAGATAATTCGCGAGCGATGCGAAGACGGCGTAGTAGGAAAGCCGCTCAAAAAGTTCGGTGATGTTGGCGACCCAGAAGGGCCGCTCGAAGCCGGTGCGAATCTCCTGCCATCGCTCGGAAAAGCTCACGCAATTCCTCCCGTGAATGCTGCGGAAGCGATCAGGTGGATCGCGGCCGGTGGCGGAATTGTATCGGAAGCGGGCGCAGAGCGCCGCTGAATTTTGGAGCGGGATGGGATGAACTGCTACGCAGCGCGTCAGATAAGCCGAACGGGCGTAGAATGGGCGCGCTCGCTTGGTGAGCGAGGAGGCAGCATTGAAGATTTCTTCCGGAAAATTCATGAATATTCTGTTGTTCGCGCCGATAGCCCTCATGTTTGCAGTCGCCCGTCCGTTGATCGCGCAACATTCAGCATTAGCCGCCGACGCACAGAAACCTCCTCTACTAAGCGCCGCCGAAGTAGGCGCGCTGGATCAGGAATTGTCCGGCGAAGCAGCGAAGCGGAATCTGGAAGGCATCGTGCGCTTCCATCGCATGCGTGGATCGCGCGGATTCCACGACGCCGCAGAACTCGTCGCCGAACGCGCCCGCGCCTACGGATTGTCCGATGTACAGATCCTGGAATTTCCGGCGGATGGAAAAATATTCTACGGAACGCAGCGCTCGCGTCCTCCATGGGACGCCGATTTTGCGGAACTGTGGGAGATGCGCGAACAGGACGGCAAATGGAATCCAGCGGTGCGGCTGGCGAGTTGGGACGCGATGCCCGTGACGCTCGCGGAAGATAGTGAGAGCGCCGATGTGACAGCGGATATGGTTGATGTGGGCGATGGGACTCATGAATCGGACTACACAGGAAAAGATGTACGCGAAAAAATTGTATTGGCCGCAGCGCAACCGGGCGCAGTGCAGCATCTGGCGGTGGAAGTGCACGGCGCGGCGGGAATTGTGAGCTACGCGCTGAATCAGCCGCAGGCCTGGCAGGGCGAAGACGAAAACCTGATTCGCTGGGGACACTTGGAATCCTTTGCGCCCGTGAAGACTTTTGCGTTCATGGCGTCGTTGAAAACGGCGCGGGATTTGCGGGCGCGGCTGGCCCATGGCGAGCAGATTCGTCTCCACGCGGTTGTGAAGGCGGGTCAACATCCCGGCGCATACGAAATTGTTACTGCAATAATTCCCGGCGCTGATCCGAAATTGCGCAACGAGGAAATCGCGTTCAGTTGCCATTTGGATCATCAGCGGCCGGGAGCGAATGACAACGCCAGCGGCTGCGTGACCATTCTGGAAGTGGCGCGCACGTTGCAGAAATTAATTTCGGAAGGCAAGCTCCCTCACCCCGCGCGCACTTTGCGATTTATCTGGCCGCCGGAAATTGAAGGCACCACCACTCTGCTGAATGCACGGCCGGAATTCGCAGCGCGCATCAAAGCCGTCGTTCACATGGATATGGTTGGCGGCGGTCCGGCGACGAAGGCAATTTTTCACGTGACGCGCGGACCGATGAGCCTGCCGTCATTCGTCTATGACGTCGGCGAAGCATTCGGCGATTTTGTGAATCGCGAAAGCGATTTGTACGCCAGCACCGGCCAAGCGCTCTATCCATTTGTTTCGCCCGAGGGCGGCAAAGAAGCGCTGCAAGCCGATTTCCCGGACTACACGATGGGCAGCGATCACGACGTCTATCAGGAAGGCTCCTTCCGTATTCCTGCCATTTACATGAATGATTGGCCGGACCGCTACATTCACACCAATGGCGACACTGCCGCGAATATCGATCCGACGAAGTTAAAGCGCGCGGCGTTCATCGGCGCGGCAAGTGGATATTTTTTGGCGAAGATGACAACTCGAGATACTCCAGCAGTCGCTGAGATTGTCATGCAGGCGACGGGACTTCGCGTCACCAAACGTATGCGTCGCAATATTCAACTCGGATCGGCCACCTACCCGTCACATCCGGAGATTAATCTGCGCTACGAGAAAGGAGTCGTAGACTCGATTGGAAAATTCGCGATTTTAGACGCCGCCACTGAGAAGCAATTGGATTCCTACTGGCAGATGTGGTTCGACTACGGAGTCAAGGACCTATTCCTCGGATCCATGATAATGCCGCCAAACAAGCGGCAAGGCGACAAGTCGCAGGAGGCTCGGTCACCGTCGAATGCTCCCGAAACTAATGACCCTAACGCAGTCGTAGTATTCGAGCGTGACGGTCAACCGAAAGGTCCGATGGCTGTGTTCGGCTACGACTATCTCGCCGACCATCTAGCAGCTAAGAATCTCCAGCGTCCCAAGCTACTCGATTATCAAGGGCTGTGGGGTTCAGGTCAAGAGTACGCCTACGAAGCACTCAATTTCGTAGACGGCAAGAACAGTGTAAAGGATATTTGCGGCTCTATCTCGGCAGAATATGGACCAATTCCTTTCGGTCTCGTCCTTGAATATCTAAACGCTCTCGAATCCATCGGCGTCCTGAAGCGCGTTCCCGCTCAGCCACCAAAATAGCAGGCGCGTTCGCCGCTGTGCTACTATTTCTAGCCCGCCGAAGTGAGCCGGCACAAAACAAAATGACGACTGCCACGATGCAGGCACTGAGAAAACCGCGCCCGGAGCGCGGCGCCGCTCTCGAAAATGTTCCCGTTCCCACGATTGGCCCGAATGATGTGCTGGTGCGCGTGCGCGCCGCTTCCATTTGCGGCACGGACTTGCACATTTATGCGTGGGATCCGTGGTCGGCCTCGCGGATTAAGCCGCCGATGACGTTTGGCCACGAGTTTTGCGGTGTCGTTGAAAAAGTGGGCAGCGAAGTCAGCATGATTCAGCCCGGCGAATTTGTGAGCGCGGAGATGCATGTAAATTGCGGACACTGCCGTCAGTGCCGCGTGGGCCAGCCGCACGTTTGCCAGAATTTGAAAATTATCGGAATTGATGAGAACGGATGCTTCGCGGAATTTGTGAGCATTCCCGCCGCGAACATTTGGAAAATGGATCCGGCCATTCCGGAACATTACGGCGCCATTCTGGATCCGTTGGGCAATGCCGTGCACACCGTGCTTTCCGGACCCATCGCCGCGCAAACCGTGGCCGTCACCGGCGCCGGGCCAATCGGATTGATGGCGATCGCCGTGGCGAAGGCTTGCGGCGCTTCCAAAATTTTTGCGACGGAAGTAAACGCGAATCGCCGCGCGATGGCGTTGCGAATGGGCGCGGATGTGGCGCTCGATCCATCCGCAGGCGATGTTGTCGCGAAGGTGATTGAGGCGACGGGCGGCTCTGGCGCGGACGTGCTGCTGGAGATGAGCGGCCATCCTGCCGCGATTCACCAGGGATTTCAGATGTTGCGCGCCGGCGGCCGGGCGTCGTTGCTGGGAATTCCTTCGCAGCCGGTCACGCTGGATTTGGTGAACGACATTATCTTCAAAGGCGCAACAGTTCACGGAATTTTCGGACGCCGCATGTTCGAGACCTGGGTGCAGATGACCGACCTATTGAAATCCGGCAAACTGAATCTCGAGCCGCTCTTCGCCGAACGTCTGCCGCTCGACCGTTTCGCCGACGCATTCAAAATGTTGGAAGGCGGGCTGGCCGGGAAAATTTTGTTTTATCCAAACGGCGTACCGCGCTGAAATTCGAGCGAATTATTTTTCACGAACTGAAACTTCGAGATAGCTTCCAAAGAGGCGCAAGATGACCACACCGCAAAATCCGCTTTCTTATCTTCACGATCAAATCGAGGAACTAAAATCCAAAGGTCTTTACTCCAAATTGCACGTGCTGGATGGCGAGCAGAAACCCGTCGCCACATTCGACGGCCGCGAGGTAATCAACCTCAGCTCCAATAATTATCTGGGCCTTACGACGAACAAAGCCTTGAAGCGCGCGGCCATTGCCGCCGTCCGCAAATATGGCGCGGGCGCGGGAGCCGTCAGAACCATCGCCGGAACCATGACCCTGCACATGGAGCTCGAAGAGCAAATCGCGAAATTCAAAGGCACCGAAGCGTGCGTGGTTTTTCAGTCAGGATTCACGGCGAATTCCGGCACGGTTTCCGCGATTCTTGGGAAAGAAGATTTAATCATCTCCGACGAGCTGAATCACGCCTCCATCATTGACGGCTGCCGCCTTTCGCGCGCCACGATCAAAGTTTTCAAACACAAGGATGTGGCCGACTGCGAACGCATCTGCAAAGAGACGGAAAATTGGCCGGGCCACAAGCTGCTCATCACCGATGGCGTTTTTTCCATGGACGGCGATATCGCGCCGCTCGCAAAACTTTGCGATCTGGCCGAAAAATATAATTGCATCATGATGATTGACGACGCGCATTCCTCCGGCGTCCTCGGCAAGAACGGACGCGGGACAGTGGATCACGCCGGCGTCCACGGCCGGGTTCACATTCAAGTCGGCACACTCAGCAAAGCCATCGGCGTGATGGGCGGATACGTTTGCGGTTCGCGCGATCTAATTGAATTCCTCTACCGCCGCGCACGGCCATTCCTGTTTTCAACCTCGCATCCGCCCGCGTCAGCAGCGGCGTGCCAGGCGGCGTTCACGTTACTGGATTCCCCGGAAGGCGAGCGCCTCATTAAGAAAATGTGGTCGAACACGAAGTTTTTCAAACGTCAACTGAAGAAGCGCGGATTCAAATTCGGCACCAGCGAAACGCCCATCGTTCCCATTCACGTGGGCGAGGCCGCCAAAGCATTTGAGTTTTCAAAGAAATTATTTGAAGCCGGAGTGTATGCGCCTGCCGTCGGTTTCCCAACTGTTGCGGAAGGAAAAGCGCGGCTGCGCGCCATCATCACTGCAACGCACAAGCGCGGCGATCTGGAGCGCGCGTGCAATATTCTTGCCGAAGTCGCCAGGCCGCTCGGAATTATTTAGCGCAGCGTAATGAACCGGCGGCATGCTGCACGCAATTGCGCGTCAGGCGGTGGCGGGCGCGGCTTCACCAACAACCGCATCCGAATTCGTTCGCCGGTACAACGTCAGCGCCAGCGCGCCAAATCCCCACACTTGCGCCGCAATCGCCACGCAAATTCCGACGTACGGAATCAATCGAATCGCATCGAGCAGCAGCAGACCGAACGCCAGTTGGCCAATCAACGCGCCTTTATATGGAACGGGCCACACTTTCTTTCCCGCAACCACTCCGGCGAATGAATTCTTTCCCAATATTTTCCGGCCAAGCCAGGCCGCGATAAGCACTTTTACGCCGTACATCGCCATCGCCCATAGAAGAAGCGTCGAAATGCCAACGCCCAATCCGACGATCGTGATGCACGCAAGCGCCGCGATGATCGGAGTGGCGATGATCACCAGCGCGCCGATGCCCAGCGAAACTCCAAACCGATCCGCGGTCTGAACGGTCTCCGCAAAAAATCCGGGAGCGATCAATAGCAGCGCCAGTCCGAACATGAATCCAGCGCCCCAATACAACAGCCTGTGCCAGTAAGTAGTTCCTGCGTACCAGTTCACTTTGCGAACCAATATTGTCGTTACTACGGCATTGGCCAATCGCGCGCCGTTGGAAATTACCGGTTGCACCGGACCCCGGTACTGAATATTCCCCATCGTCTGCGCATGCGGACCGATCGAGAAACTGTCGCTCGCTTTCAAAGCTATATTTCCGCCCACATATCCATTCAAATCCATGCGGCCGGTGTATCCAAGAATATCGCGCTCGATCCGGCCGTCCAGCGTCGCCTCTCCGGTAAAAAGTGTTGCGCCCCAGCCGATCGTAGAACCAGTCTCCGCCTCAATCGTTCCGGCAAACGCCGTCAGGTTCTTCCCAATCTTTCCGCGCAAAGTAATTTGATTGGAAAAAAACCGCGCGCTGCCATCCACAGTTCCATTCAACTGCGTAATGGCGCCAAATGAAATCACGTCTCCGGTCACATGTCCGGTGATCGTCAAATTCTTGCCAAATACAATTAAGTCACCGTCAACCGTTCCGTCAATTTGAACGGAATCTCCGAAAACGATGAGATCGGTCTTCACTACAGCGTCCGCGGGCAGCGTATAATGCGCTTCGTTCCGGTGTATTTCCGCCGCCGAAGCGCCCGCGGGCATTCCCAGCGCGACCGCCAGCGCCGTCATCACCAGGGCGATGGTATTGAATTTGCGCAAACTTCGCCGCAGCAGGAAGAAGCCAATCACTCCCAGCGAAACAAGTGCCACTCCCTGTATTGTGGACCACATAGATTCCCACCCTTTCCAAAGTGCCGTGTGAAAAAATAACATCGTCAATAAATCTGTTCCGCCAAATCCTGCTTCACTCGCTTGCGCCACCGCAGGATCAATAAATGATGTCCACAGCCAGTAAACGCCGGCCGCGGCCATGCCGAATGAAACCACCCAGGCCCAGGGAGTCTTGTCGCGCACCGGCCCTGCCAGCAAATGCGCGGGCACCGCTTCTTCCTGCTCGCGCAACGCGTTACTCAGTAGCCGCGTTTCGCGTTCCAGCGCGTGCATCAATTCGCGGCAGTCCGTGCACTGATCCGCGTGCGCAGAAAGTTCGCGCGCCGTCGGGCGGTCCAGCAGCCCTTCCAGATATTGCAGGTACGTGATTTCGTCGTAGTGGCGCTCAAAGCCGCCAGCGTATTGGTTGAATTGGCTCATGGAGTTTTCTCCGCGGTCATTCTCTGCAGGTTCTGTCCGGTCAATACTTCGCGCAGTTGATGACGCGCGCGCAGTAATACCACTCCCACAAAATTGCGGCGGACGCCCAGCGTCTCCGCAATTTCGTCGTAACTCATGTCGGTGTAGTAGCGCAGGACCAGCGCCATTCGTGCCCGGGCGGGAAGTTTCTTTAAAGCATCGCGCATTTCTTTGTTGCTCTGCGCGTCCAACAACAAATTCAGCTGGCTGGGATCCGGATGTTCCAGCGGCATTTCCTCCACGCCTTCGGTTTCCAAATCCTGCCGGATGCGCCGCCGCCTCAGCAGATCCCAGCAGTGGTTCGCCGCCACTTTATAAAGCCACGCCTGGAACGGCCGGCTGGAATCGTACTGCGCGAGTTTTTCGTGAACTTTCATGAATATCTCGGTGGTCGCGTCCTCGGCGTCTTCCCGCGTGTGTAGGGAACGCCTGCAGAAACGGAAAATAGGCCCGGCAAACTCCCGGTAGAGCTCGCCCCAGGCTTCGAGGTCGCCCGTCCGGGCTCGGGTGATGCATTCAGCCAATTCCAGCTGGTCTGATGCGTTCATGCCCTCCGGCCCATTCCGCGCTTCCACTTACAGATACGCATGGATGTGTGAAAAACTTACATTCCGGGCGGTTTTCCTGTTGCCCAGCCAAATTACTCGCAATCACCCTTGGGAATCAATGAGTTACCCGCACTTTATCAGAGTGACGCCGAAACCGTTTGAGCCCTTCCAACTCGGCCTTCTAACTCCGCGCGGCACCACGCATAGCCCGGCCCGTCGCCGCGCTCCCCACCGAACCGCCCCGTACCTGAGGATTGCGCCCAGGTGCCAGCCGATTGAGTGGAAACATTGACATGTTCGGCTCAGGGATGCTAAGCAGCAGCCTGTTATGTCATGGTGGAATGATCTTCGACGGGCTTGGAGTGCGCGGTGGACTAAGGAAGCGCCACGAATCAGCGGAGATCACGATCCGGTAACAGGCGAGCGCTATTATCGGATGCTGCCAACCGACGATGGCGGAGAGAGCTACCAGATGGAATGCAAGCTCTGCAAAGCTCAGGGAAATATTCTGGCGCGCAAATTCATTCACGAAGATAATTGCCCGCTGAAGGACGAATAGGCGGCGATCGATGCGGGTGCCCGTCTGTGGCGCAGCCAAAGGTGGGATTCTTGACTTTGAATTTTCGGCGGGTACGGTTCTTAACTTTGTTGCGTCAGCATTCAATCTCACCGAGTGCGATCCGCCCCACAATCTTTTCCGCTAAATAATTCCACAGTATCCCCGACGCGAATTTCCCCGCCTTTAGCTACGAAACAGTTCAACGCCAGCGTGCGTCCGCATGGTCATTTTCGTTGGAAGGGGCACGACGTGTTTTTGAGCGAACTTTTCTGGGGCGAGCGTGTAGGCTTGTTGCCCAAGGACGATCGTTGGTTCACGATCTACTTTGCGCAAGTTCCCGTGGCGCGATTTGACAGCCAGAAGTTGCGCGTGATGCCTTTGCAAAAAACGGGGGGCCTCTACAGGGTGGATGCAGGAGAAGGCGACCCTTCCTCTGCACCCCATCCCCTCACTGAAGAGGATCAGAAAGTGTCAGGTATGTGCTGCCCGGTCTAAAGTGTCAGGGATGCTCCCGACCGCACAACACACAAGCCGAGCTCAAACGAGGGCATCCGTCGCGACGACCAGGTTTCTCCCAGCGCGCGAAGTGGGCTAAAGTGTCTTAGCCTCAATTTAACGGGATTTCATCGGGAATTGGAATCATCGCGAAAAGGAATTTCATGGAAGTGAAACGCGCATCGGCGCTGCCATCGGTGGTCATCGCCGGGCGGCCCAACGTGGGCAAGTCCACGCTGTTCAACCGGCTGACGGGCACGCGCCGCTCGATCGTTACCGACGAGCCGGGAATTACGCGCGACCGCATCTACGGGATGGCGCACTGGATGGGCCGCAGATTTGAAGTTGTGGATACCGGTGGAATTGTGCCCGACGACAAAGCGTTGATCCCGCGCGAAATTTTGCGCCAGGCACGCGTGGCGATTGAAACTGCTTCGCTGCTGGTGCTGATTGTTGACGCGCGCGCCGGATTGATGCCACTCGACGAAGAACTTGCGCGGTTGCTGCGTCGCACCGGCAAGCCGGTAATTTTGGCCGCGAACAAAGTGGATTCGCAACAACAGGAATCGTTGACGGGTCCGCTGCATTCGCTGGGATTGCCTGTGTTTCCACTTTCCGCGGAACATGGATACGGGTTGGACGGATTGTTGGATTACGTTTGCGAGCACGCGTCTGTTCCCGATGCTGAAGAGGGAGTGGAAGCAGAAAATACGGACGAAGGAAACGAAGCGCGCCGAGCGATTGAAGCGAATCGTCCTCCGCAGGTTGCGATTATCGGGCGGCCGAACGTTGGAAAATCCGCGCTGCTCAATCAACTAGCGGGCCAGGAGCGGTCCATTGTTTCGCCGGTGGCCGGAACTACGCGCGATTCCGTGGACTCGCTCGTAGAACACGGCGGCAAACTTTACAAATTTGTAGACACAGCAGGAATTCGCCGCAAGGGGAAAACGAACGAGCTTTCTGAAAAGTTAAGCGTCGTAATGGCGCGAAAAAGTTTGGAGCGCACCGACGTCGCGCTGCTGATTGTGGATGCTTCGCAAGGCGTTGCTTCCGGCGATGCGACAATCGCGGATTATGCGGGACAGTCGGGCTGCTCCGTAATCATCGTTATGAATAAGTTCGACTTGGCGCTGGAAGCCGCGCGCAAGGCGCTGGATGACGAGCACAAGAAGGGAAGTCCTGATCGGGTCGAACGGAGGGAAATTGGTCGGAAAGAGAAGGCCAAGCCATATCGCACGCCGAGCGGGAAGCGAGACGAACAACAATCACGCGGACGAAGTTTACGCGCGCTGACGGATCCGAAATCGTTGATGAAGGACTATGAAACGCTGGTGCGCGGGAAATTGAAATTTCTTTCGTACGCTCCGATTGTTTTTGTTTCCGCGCTGACCGGCGAAAATGTGGACAAGCTGTATCCGTTGATTGACCACGTTTCGCAGGCGCGTCGCAAGCGCATTTCGACTGGAGAAATTAACCGCTGGCTGAAGAGCGTAGATCTTGAGCGAGGCACTTCACCTGCCACGCGCAAAGTGAAAATTTATTACATGACGCAGGCGTCAAGCGCGCCGCCAACATTCGTGCTTTTCACAAATCAGCCTGCGCGGCTGCATTTCAGCTATGAGCGTTTCTTAGAAAATAGGCTGCGCGAGCATTTCGATTTTACAGGCGCGCCCGTGCGATTCCTGCAACGAGTGAAAGAACGCGGCCATCGCGAGCGTTTACACACGTCCGTAAAAGCGCGGCGGCGACGTAAGTAGGATCGGTATGGCATTCGGAGATCGGACGAGTAAGTCGCTTTTCTGGTTCAAATTGTGTGTTGTGCAAGCGGCGGGTTTACTTGCGGAGGACTTTGGATATTTTCATTCCAGCCACGTCCGATTGATTTTTGGGTTGATCCTTTTGTTGCCCGGAAGTTTGCTGGCGATCGGAATGTTTGCGGCGTTCAACATTATGAAGAGCGGTTCTTACGCGCTGCTCGCTCCAGGAATTGTCCTTGCCATCGGAGTGAATGCCGCATCTTGGTTTGGGCTGTGGTACGGATTAGACAGCAGAGCAAAGAAAGTTCGTAAAAGAACTCCGAGCTAGAACTTGCCGTCAATCAAGAGCGCCGATTCCGAACGCGTCGCACTTCTTTAACGCATCGAACGGCGATTGACAGCGAGAAAAAACAGAATAGGATAAGAGTTTATCGGCCCAGCCTATTGAGGCAGACATGTCTGAATCCGAAAACGGCCACGCGCCTGATTTTTTACCGCAGAAGGGTTTTTTCCGCATAGGTGAAGTGAGCCGATTGACCGCTACAAAAGCGTTCGTGCTTCGCTACTGGGAAACCGAATTCCCGATGCTCGAGCCGGTGAAAAGTCCCAAAGGTCATCGGCTGTATCGCCGCGAAGATGTGCAGACCGTACTGGAAATTCGCCGTCTGCTGTACGACGAAGGGTTCACTATCGCGGGCGCTCGCCGGCATCTGCGCGAACACGAAGGACATCCAAGCGGCACGAATGGTGGAGCTGCGGGCGGGGGAAGTGCAAACGGCGCTGATTCCGGAGTCGGCGCGTACGGCGAAATTGCTCGCGAAACCGGCCGTTCGGCATTGCCTGCGCACGCTTCAGCAGGCGATCCGCTGCCGACGATCAGCCGCAAAGTGTTGCTGGATTTACGCGACGCTTTGCGGGCGTTCTTGACGCTGCTCGAAACCGAGTGATACCCTGAAGTTCCGCGATTTGCGGCGTTTTTTGCGCCGCAGTGTCGCAGAAAAAGTCGTAAAACGGTCGGGACGTAGCGCAGCCTGGTAGCGCGCACGCTTGGGGTGCGTGAGGTCGCAGGTTCAAATCCTGTCGTCCCGACCACTTCATTTGCGCATGCGCGCGCCGCAGCCGTTCTGATTCCTGAAAAAGAAAAGGAAATCTTCGCTACTGAAGATGGCGCACATTCTTATCTCAAACGATGACGGAATTCACGCGAAAGGATTGCGCGCGTTGGTGGAAGTTTTGCGTCCGATCGCAACCGTGAGCGTTGTTGCGCCCAGCAGCGAGCGCAGCGCTTCGGCACAGGCGCTGACTCTGCGACATCCGATCTTCTGCGAGAAGATTGCCGAGCGCGAATGGGCTGTAGACGGCACTCCTGCGGACGCAATGATCGTAGCGCTGAATAAATTATTGCCGGAAAAACCGGATCTGGTGATTTCCGGAATTAATCGCGGCGGAAATATGGGCGAGAATATTTTTTATTCAGGAACAGTTGGCGCGGCGGCGGAGGCGGCGATCAATCGGATTCCTGCGATTGCGATTTCCGTAGTGCATCGCGGCAAAGATTTTCGATTCGATCACGCGGCAGTTTTTGCGCGGGATCTTGCGCAGGTGGTTTTGCGCGATGGAATGGCTGACGGAATCTTTCTGAATGTGAATGTTCCGAACGAATGGAACGGCGGCGTGCGATTCACCCGGCAATCGGAAAAAGTGACACGCAATGTTTTGCAGGAATGCGCCGATCCGCGCGGAAGAACTTATTACTGGCTACACGAGCAGCAGATCACCGATGGAATTGGTGACGACACGGATTACGCGGCAATTTTCGCAAATGAAATTTCCATTACGCCGCTGCATCTGGAGCGGACGCATGTTGCGTCCCTAAATCACTTGTCTCACTGGGCGAAGGAATTGGCGCACCCAAAGCGCTGAAGTGGAAATCACGGTTTGCTTATTTCGGTTTTGTTTTCTGAATGAAAAACGGGATGCGCTTTGCGGCGCATCCCGTTTTTAGTCTCCGTTGACGAGCAGCAAATTAGATTAGCTGCCAGGCAACATAAGCTTTGTGTTCTAGTTTCCGCCGCGGCGTCCGCCTCGTCCTCCGCGCCCAGCGCCAGCCGCAAGACATTCTGCGAGCGGCTTGCGTGGAAATTGAGCATCACGATTCGCCGCCTGATAGACGAAGGTCGAAACTATCGTGGTCATTTGTCTTAGATCGCCCGCTTGCACACGATCGAGCAAGTCCATATTGCTGTGATGCGTGCGCGTATCGTATTCGAGTGGATCCTGGATGAACTGGAAGCCCGGCAATCCCACGGCGTCGTATGAGAGATGGTCGGTTCCTCCGGTATTGGCGATCGTCAGCGTGTTCATTCCCATAGATTCAAACGGCTTCATCCATTCATGGAAAATGGGGCCAGCAGCTTCATTGCCTTGCAGATAGACGCCACGAAGTTTGCCGCTACCATTATCAATATTGAAGTAGACATCGAACCTGCCTTGTTCGGGCTGCTTCAAATCCCACGTGCCGGTTTGCGTGTTGCATTGACCGAAATGATCCTGCACATAGGCTCGCGAGCCGAGCAAGCCTTCCTCTTCACCCGTCCAAAGTCCGATGCGGACGGTGCGCTTCATGTTCAGACCGGAAGCTTTCAGAACGCGCATCACTTCGAGCATGACGGCTGAACCGACGCCATTATCCGTGGCGCCAGTGCCAGCGTGCCAGGAATCGAAGTGGCCGCCGATCATTACAATTTGATCGGCCAGCTTCGGATCGGAGCCGGGAATTTCGCCGACGATGTCAAAGGACTTGCCTTCGTTATCGAGAAACTTGTTCTGGATGTTCAGTTCGACGGTGACGGGGACATGGCGCTCAAGCGTCCGATAGATGCGGTTGTAATGTTCAGCGGCGAGCACGACCTGATTGAGAGTTGGTGGAGCGCCCTGCGAAGCGTAAACCGAAGGGCCACGACCGCCGCGTCCACCGCGGCCTGCGTCACCGGGAGGCGGAACGGGCACAACTCCAGCAGCGGATTGAACGAAAACGGTTCCGCCATCGCCACGGCTTTCCTGGAAAACGGCGGCAACGCCTTCGCTGAGGAAAAGATTATTAAGCTTGGCGCGAATTCTACCGGCTAAAGCGGTGGCTGCTGCTTGCACTGCAGGCGGAAGATTATTTGCAGGAGCGCCGCCTCGGCGCCCGCCGCCGGAAAGATCCTGCATGCCGATTTCATCCAATTCGGCTTGCGTGTAGCGGTGGGCGAGTGGCTCGGTACTCATCGCGATGTCGCGCGGCGGATCGAGCATGACAATCTTTCCTTTAAGCGTTCCTTTCAGACTTGTAACCAGAGCGTCGGCTTGTTCTTCGGTGGAAGGGAACGCGGGAGGAACGTCAGGATTGTTTTGGTTTGCCACACCGATGAGAACGACCTGTCCTGTGACGGGGCCGTTGGTTCCGGGGGTCCACGCGAGAGGATAGGCGATCAGTGGATAAGTGACGGGTGCGGTCACGTTGGCGTAGAAGCGCTCGTTGACCCAACCGCGGCCGAAATTCCAGAATTCGTAATGGGGATTTGCGAGTCCCCAATCTTTCATTTTGCCTAGAACCCAATCGCCGGCGAGCTTGACGTTGGGCGAGCCGGTGAGGCGTCCGCCGTAAACATCGGAGATGTAGCTCAGGGTGTCCATGACTTGAGAATCGTTGATGGCCTCGCGCTTGATTTTGTAAACAGCGTCAAGATCCACCGAATCTCTTTGCATCTGCGCCGCAAGCGGCATGACCACGAGGGCGAGCAGAACCAAAGCTGCACAACGAAATGCTTTACGCACCTTTCACCTCCACAATTTTCAAAAGTTTGTTACGAGGATGTCTCGCTCCGACCCGTGGAATTAATTCGTGTTTACGGGTGAATACTTGAGCAGAGTGACGGTCCGACCGCATGCGCGGTTTCCACAGCGTGCTATGGAAAACGTGGCGCGGGGGAGCGGCGTCCATTAGACTGCCATCGCGGATTTTACGCAAGGGTGGCGCCTAAAATTTGTGAGAGAAAGTGAAATTGGCGGCGGGCGGGTCGCAGACCCGCCCCTACGATGACGAAAAATAATTCATACGATGCGGCGGTGGTTGGGGCTGGAGTTTTCGGCGCCTGGACGGCGCTGTGTCTGCGGCGGACGGGGCAGCGCGTTGCGCTGTTGGATGCTTATGGGCCGGCGAATGCGCGAGCGAGTTCCGGCGGTGAATCGCGGCTGATCCGGATGGCGTATGGCGCGGATGAGCTTTACACGCGATGGTCGGTGCGTTCGCTTGCGGTTTGGAAGGAATTTTTCGCTCGGACGGGTAAACCTCTTTTTTATCAGACTGGAATCTTGTGGATTGCGAATGCCCAGGATGCGCAGGCGATGGCGTCGCGCGAGACGTTGGAGCGAGTTGGCGTGCGCCATGAAGTGTTGAATCGGCGGGAACTAGAGAAGCGATTTCCGCAGATTGGATTTGGGCAAGCGAGCTGGGGAATTTTCGAGCCGGAGAGCGGAGTTTTATTAGCGCGGCGGGCGGTGGCGGCGGTTGTTGAAGCGGCGATCGCTGAGGGCGTGGATTATTTTCAGGAATTTGTTTCGACGCCGGCGGGTGCCGGAAAATTAGCACGCATTCAGACTTCTGCAAATCGCGAGATTCGTGCTGGAGAATTTGTGTTTGCCTGCGGGCCGTGGCTTGGGAAAGTTTTCCCGAAATTACTTGACGAGCGAATTTTTGTAACCCGGCAGGAAGTTTATTTTTTTGGCGTGCCTGCAGGCGACCAGCGATTTGCGCCGCCGGCGTTGCCGGGATGGTTATTTCAGGAAGATTTGACTTACGGTGTGCCGGATTTAGAAAGCCGCGGATTCAAGATTGCTCTGGACCGGCATGGGCCGTCATTTGATCCAGATACGCAAGCGCGCGTGCCGACGGCGGATGGAATTACTGAGATGCGTGCGTATCTTGCAGCGCGATTTCCTGCGCTGGCTGAGGCTCCATTGGTCGAGGCGCGCGTTTGCCAGTATGAAAACACGTCAAATGGAGATTTTCTGGTGGACCGGCATCCGGAACACGAAAATGTTTGGCTGGTTGGCGGCGGATCGGGGCACGGATTTAAGCACGGGCCTGCGATGGGAGAGCATGTGGCCGGGCGTTTGGCGGGAACTGTGCCGGCGGAGGCGAGATTTTCGTTAGCGAGTAAGGAGACGGTGCAGCGGCGGAAGGTTTATTAGGAGTTGTCGCATGCATTTGCGCGGACGAACGCTGGATTCTGGAATCTGAGCCGATTCGACCACGCCTGCACTTGGAGCGTCGGGTTTTGACGAAATTCCAGCTTCGTTCATTTGGCGGAGTCTTGTGCCCTCTCGACGATTAAATTTTTAGATCGGAGCAGGAGGCCTATCGCTGGCCGTACAGAGTAGACGCTTCCGCGGAGGGCTGGGGACCATCCGCGGAAGTGTCGTTAGCACATGATATGTCCGGTCGTATTAGCACATGAAATGTCCGCTTTATAGCAGTGGCCAGGGAACAAGATACGTGCCTGGAGACAGGCATGAACTGCTACCCGATGGCCGCCCTGGAGCGGACGATGAAGATCCAAGAAGTGATTTTGCGAGCTTTGGCGAAGAAGATTACGTGGTGGCAAGCAGCCGAGATCATCGGGATCACCGACCGACAGATGCGGCGGTGGCACTGGCGCTACAAGGAGTATGGCTATGACGGCTTGCTGGATCGGCGGCTGGGGAAGCCCAGCCCCAAGCGGGTGCCGCTGACAGTGGTCGAGCAGGTGTTCAGCCTATATCGGGAGAAGTATTTCGATCTGAACGTGCGGCATTTTCACGAGAAGCTGGGAGCCCAGCATCAGATTCGCTTGAGCTACACCTGGGTGAAGAAGGCGCTGCAAGGAGCGGGCCTGGTGAGCCGGGAACGCAAGCGCGGGGTGCATCGACGCAAGCGGGAGCGTCGCCCCCTACCGGGGATGCTGCTGCACATCGATGGGAGCCGACATCACTGGTTTCAGGACGATCGTTGGTATGACCTGTTGGTCATTCTGGACGATGCGACCAGCCGGATCTATTACGCGCAGTTGGTGGAGGAGGAATCGACGATGACAGTGCTGGGGGCGTTGCGGAAGGTAGTAGAGCAGGAAGGAGTTTTCTGCGCCCTGTACAGCGACCGCGCCAGTCACTTCTTTTGGACGCCTCGAGCGGGTGGGAAGGTGGATGCGGAACGGCTGACGCAAGTGGGGCGAGCGTTGAAGGAACTGGGGATTCGGATGATCCCAGCCTACTCACCACAAGCGAGAGGTCGTTCAGAGCGGAGCTTTGGAACCTGGCAGGGCCGCTTGCCTCAGGAGTTGCGTTTGCGCG
>OBLU010000024.1_pt1 | contig 134772 bp, 117 predicted proteins | sample 1518681 | NCBI WGS metagenome assembly OBLU01 (sample SAMEA3539304, study PRJEB22396) | soil metagenome | biome: tundra; feature: field; material: soil | place: USA | collected 2010-05 | depth 0.15 m | reverse complement strand
TCCTTATTCCAGAATATTTTACGTGTAAGTCCTTCCGCCTCAATATTTTGCCGCGCAAGCCGCCGATCCGGCAGCCATAACCCCAATGAATTGAATATTTTACGAAACCTCGAAGAAAAAAACTGGTACGCCTCGTCCACTTCCAGTTTGACCCTCCCGCCCCGCGTGACTAGAATCCCTCACATCGCCCGTGGGGTCCTTCCATGAAACGTCTTGCATGCGTGCTGCTGTTCTCCGTCCTGATCTCGTTCACGGCCTTCGCCGACGACGACGACAAAAACCACCACCACCACGAAGATCTCACCGAGACGCAACTCGGCACCGTCCACTTCCCGGTCTCCTGCTCTGCGTCGGTGCAGAAGCCCTTCGCTCGCGGAGTCGCCCTGCTGCACTCCTTCTGGTACGAAGAAGCCGAAAAGGAATTCCTGCAGATCGCCAAAGACGACCCGCACTGCGCCATGGCGCACTGGGGAGTTGCCATGAGCATCTGGCATCAACTCTGGAACCAGCCCGATGCCAAGGTCATCGCCCGCGGCTTGAGCGAAGTCGACGCGGCAAAGAAGCTCGCCAAGAAGGCCACGCCCCGCGAGAACGCCTACATCGCAGCCATCGCAGCCTTCTACAGCAATTCCGAAAAGCTCGACCACGAAGCCCGCGCCAAGGCATACTCCGACGCGATGCGCGTAACCTTCCAGGCTTTCCCGCAGGATCACGAAGCCGCGGTCTTTTACGCGCTCTCCCTGCTGGCCTCCGAGCCGCACAATGACGAGACCTTCGCCAACCGCCTCGCCGCAGCCAAGATTCTTGAGCCGCTGTTCGCAGCGGAACCCGATCATCCCGGCGTGGCGCACTATCTGATTCATGCCTACGACAAGCCGCAACTGGCCGAGCGCGGCATTCCGGCTGCCCGCCGCTATGCCCAGGTCGCTCCCGCCGCTCCCCACGCGCTGCACATGCCCTCGCACATCTTCGCCCGTGTCGGTCTCTGGCAAGACGACATCAACTCCAACCTCGCCTCCGTCGCCGCCACGCGTAAGACTGCGGCCATGCACATGGGCGGTGAAGGCCATCAGTTCCACGCCATGGATTTTCTTTTCTACGCCTACCTGCAAAGCGGACGCGAAGCCGACGCGAAGGCGCTGATGGATGAAGTCAAGGCCATGCCCGAAATGCACGACATGTACGGCGTGGGCTTCGACCCGCACCTCGCCACCGAAGCGCAGTTCGCCGCCTTGTATCCACTCGAGATGCGTGATTGGGCAACCGCTGCGGCGCTCAAGCCTGTCGAGGTCGAGGGCACCGCGCAAAACTCTTTCACCTACTGGGCTAAAGCGATCGGCGCCGCTCACCTTCACCAATCCGGCGAAGTCCGCAAGGATGTCAGCGCAATGGAAGCCATCCATCAGAAATTCGTGGCCGACAACAAAAAGGACTTCGCCGAGGCCACGGACAACGATCTGAAACAAGCCCAAGCCTGGCTCGCGTTTTCCGAAGGCAAATACGACGACGCCGTCGAAGCGCTGCGCCCCATCGCGGACAAAGAAGATGCGTTGGGAGACGAACCCCAGGGCATCCCCACCCGCGAAATGATTGCGGAAATGCTCCTGGAAGCAAAGCGTCCGCAGCAGGCACTGGCGGAATATCAGACCGACCTGAAATTGAATCCCAACCGCTTCAACGGCCTGTACGGCGCGGCCCGCGCGGCCGAAGAGGCAGGGAAGCAAACTGAAGCAACCGCATACTACGCAATGCTGCTGAAAGTCTGCGACGGTTCAAGTTCCACGCGCCCAGAACTAAGCCGCGCCAAACAATTGCTGGCGAAGAAATGACTTGTCATCCTGAGCGAAGTGACCGTTCGGCAAAGCCGAGCGGTCACGCAGTCGAAGGATCCCTATCGAGCAAGCATCATCAGCCGTTGAAAGGCGTTTCAGGAGAACCATGTCATCTTAATGAAGAGCGCCGCCAGCATCGCCAGCGCCCCAAGCAGGGCGTTGTATTCGCGATGCTTCAGGTACAGATCCAAGGAGAATCCTCCACCGCCTTCGTTCGTGCGGACCGGCGTAATTCTGGGCAGCATCCTCGGCACCCGCCGCGCATACTCCTCAAAGTCAGGAAACCTCTGCCGCAAGAACGCCTCTTCATCGCGGATCACCGGAAGATAGATGGCTAAGAACATCACCACCAGAACAACGCCCACCCACCAACTGCGTGCTGCGACAGCGAAGCCGACACCGATCAGCAACGACCCGAGGTACAGCGGATTCCGCGTGTAAGCGTAAGGCCCGGACATGGCTAGCGCCTCGTTCTTGCGCACATGCCCGGAAGCCAATGCCCGAATCAAAAGCCCCGGCACGATCCCGATCGCGCCCAACGCGATGAACTTCCACGTAGGCCGCGCCAGCCAGAAGTACAGCACCGCAAACACAAATCCCAGAGGCACCCGGATGCGCCGCGCCACTCGCGACCATTCAGCCATGTGCACCGTCCGCGTAGGGCGGACACTCCTGTCCGCCGCTGTTGCCTTCCGCCAGCAGACGCCGCGCCGCGTCCACGACCGCCTCAGTGCTGATCTCCAGCAACCCCTCATCCGGCTGCGCCCGTCGCGCGTGCGTAGTCGGGCTCGCCGGATTGCGCAACACCACGCGGCGCGTTGCATAAGGTCCGTTGCGCGCCGGATCCGTGGGCCCGAAGATCGCCACGACCGGCACTTGCAACGCTGCAGCAAGGTGCATCGGCCCAGTGTCTCCTCCAATGAACAACCGCGCCCGTCGCGTCAGCGCAATCAATTCGCTGATAGAACACTTCATCGCCCGGGCCGCGCCTTCGCTCGCCGCCTCAGCCTCGCGCGCCAGATCTTCTTCCCCCGGACCATAGTTAAGAATCGCGCCCACCCCAAACTCCTTCAAGTGACGCGCCACGCGGCCATAACGTTCGGCAGGCCAGCGCTTGGCTCCCCATCCCGCGCCAGGATTGAGGATCGCGAAGTCACCGACTTCCACTTCGGCCATCCGTTGTTCCACGCTCCGCTCCGCCTCGGCATCCCGCGGCAACTCCGCCCGCGGCACCGCCAGCTTCCTCTGCGCGACCGCCTCAGCCACCGCCAGATTCTGCTCGACCACATGCACCCCACGCGCAACCGCGCGCCGCGTGTACCACAAACTCGCGGGAGACTCGCGCGACTCCGCGGCGCCGTACACCACGTGCGCGCCCGACCAGCGCGCCAGCACTGCCGACCGGATCGCTCCCTGCAGATCAACCGCCACGTCATAACGAACGGAGCGAACGTCGTTCCACACTTTCGCGATCTGCTGCGCGGTTGCAATCGTGAACAGGGACTTCCTCCACCCGGTCAGGTTCACGGGATGCACCCAATCCGCCAGGGGCCGTTGCGCCGATCGCGGGCCTCGCCGCGGTGTTCCCGGCGCGCACAGAAGTTCAGCCCAACGCTCTTCGATCACCCAGCCAATCATTGCCTCCGGAAAGGTGTCGCGCAAAGCCTGCGCCGCAGGGAGTGTGTGGATCACGTCGCCCATCGCGCTCAACCGCACGATGAGCAGTCGCTCGATGTTGGAGTTCACCTCCGCCGGCGCGATCAAGGTTTCCTCGGCGACAGCCGCGCGCGGATGATCTCGCTGGTGGAGTGATCTTTCGGATCGCCGACAATCTCGACGCGCCCACCATACTCCGCAACTGCATCGCGCTCCGGGACAGAGTCCGCGGTGTAATCGGTCCCCTTGGCCTGAATGTCTGGGCGAATCTCGCGAATGATCGCTCGCACGTCGAGTTCAGGGAAGATCACGACCGCATCCACGTCGGCGAGTGCGGCCACAATCTCAGCCCGCTCCTCGGCAGGCATAATCGGCCGCCCTTCGCCCTTGAGCGCGCGCACCGATTCGTCGGCATTGATGGCAACTACCAGCCTGCCGCCCAGCGCCTTCGCTCCCCGCAGGTAGCGGACGTGCCCCACGTGCAGCAGGTCGAAGTTGCCGTTGGCGAGCGTGATGCGCTCGCCCGCGCGCCGCCATTCGCTCACGCACTCGCGGAGTTCGTGGCGGCTCAGAATTTTGTTGTGCGCTTTCAATGTCTGCGTTTAATGAGGTCGTGTCGCCGGCGGCGTCTGCGCAATCGCATGCAGCAACTCTTCCCGCGAAACCGTTGCCGTGCCGCGTTTCATCACAACAACGCCGCCCGCGTAGTTGGCCAGTTGCGCCGCCTCTTCTGTCGTCGCGCCCGCCGCGAGCGCCGCCGTGAACGCCGCTATCACGGTGTCGCCCGCGCCCGTCACGTCCGCCACCTGGTCGGACCCAAAAATCGGAATGTCCACTGGCTTGTGCTTGTGATCGAACGCAACCATCCCGTCGCGGCCGCGCGTGATCACCAGCGACTGCAGTTTCATGCGGGTCATGACCTGCTCACCGGCAGCGATGACCTTGTTCCAGTCTTGCCCGATGCGAACGCCGAGCGCTTCTTCCACCTCGGGTTCATTGGGCGTGGCTGCGGTCACGCCAGAATACTGCATCAACCGGTAACGTGAATCGACGATGACCGGCACCCCTCCCAGCTTGCCTTTTTGCTGCAGGGTGGACACGATTGCCGGGGTGGCAGCGCCGTATCCGTAGTCCGATACGAGTAACGCGTCGGACGCATGCGCATAATTCCGTGCCGCCAGGTACAGTTCCCGCGTCAAATGAGCGTTCGGCGCTTCCTGCGGCTCGCGATCCACGCGCACCACCTGCTGCCGCGCGGTGTGCGTCATGCCTGCCAGGATCCGCGTCTTCGTGACCGTGGTGTAGCTCTTGTCTTTGAGCACGCCGCTGACGGCAATCCGTTTGTGCCGAAAGTATTTCAGCAGCATCCGTCCGGGTTCATCGTCGCCCACAATGCCGACGGGAAGAACGTTCACCCCTAGATCCGAGAGGTTATTCGCGGCATTGGCCGCGCCTCCGGGCACGACGGTTCGCTCACGGTGCTTCAGGATCAGCACCGGGGCCTCGCGCGACACGCGCGAGATTTCGCCGAACACAAACTCGTCCGCCACCAGATCTCCCAACACCGTCACGGTGATGTTGGGGAATGCCTCGACGATCTTCTTGAGCCGGTCGGCTTCTTTCAGGTGTTTGGTCATGTTGCGATGCGTTCGAACTTGCGAGCGCCGTTGATCGTCCGGGTGCGCCAGCGAGACGCTCCCGCGACAGCCGCCGGGACGGCGGCGCTACGCAGACGATTCTCTCATGCGCCGCGCTTCCGCTCGTCGATCTTGTGCAGCATGGTATCGACGGCGTTAGCTGCGCCCTCCAGCTCCATTTTCACCGGGATAACGGCAAGCGGTGCAAGAGCGGAAAGATAGCCTCCCAGGTTCACGGCATCTTTCTCGGTCGTCACAAATCCCCCAGCCTCGCTCCGCTGCTTCAGTGCCAACAGTTCGTGAACATCCTTCTCGCTGTAAGCGTGGTGATCGCGGTAGAACGCTTCAGCGACCGGCTCGATGTTTGCCGCTCGCAGTTGCAGGACGAAATTCTGTGGCCGTGCAATGCCACAGAAAACCACGGGCCGCGCCGGAACATTCAGCGGCACAATCCCGCGCCGCACGCGCCATACGAGTTTCCCTTCCACGGGGAACGAATCCGCCGTGGCACCACTCGACAGGACGACTGCATCCGCGCGACGCAACGCCCCCAGCGGCTCTCGCAACCGTCCCGAGGGAAGCAATTGATCTTTCGCATCCTGCGGCGTCACCAGAACAATGTCGAAATCGCGCGCCAGAGCCCGGTGCTGAAAGCCGTCGTCGAGCACATGCAACTGCACTCCGAATCTCGATTCGGCGAAGCGTCCGGCCTCGTACCGATCCTCCCCAACAATCACCGGCGCCTGCAGCTTGCGCGCAATCAGCAGTGGTTCGTCGCCGAACTCCTGCGGCAAACCCGCCGGATCGACCAGTCGCACGCCCTTCGATTCGCGCCCGTACCCGCGCGACAACACATCAAAATTGATGCCGCGAGCCTTGAGCAACTCGCCCAGCAACATCACAAATGGAGTCTTTCCCGACCCGCCTGCGGACAGATTGCCCACGCTGATCACTGGACCTTGCAGGCGTCGCGCTTGCAGAACGCCCAGGTCATAGAGCGCATTCCGCGCTCCGACTACACTGCCGTAAATAGTTGAGAGCGGGTTCAATCTGTATGCGCAGCGTGCGCTGGAACGGCAGGAGTGTCGCGATCAGCAGCGACCAGAGTCTTCAGAGCTTCCAGCGTCCGCGAGGTTGCACCCATCTGTGACCGAATCGTCTCGAGTGCTCGCCGCCCTAACGCCCGTCGCTCCGCAGCATCCGCGAGCAATTGCATCAGAGTGAGCGGCAACTCGGCCAAACCCACGATGCGCACGGCGTCGCGGCTCTGAAACAAGGCGACAATGTCGCGGAAGTTTTCCGTATGGTTCCCGGTCACTACTGCCACGCCGTGCTGCGCCGGTTCGATAATGTTGTGCCCGCCGCGCGGCACCAGGCTTCCACCGACGAATGCCACATCGGCCAGCGCATAGAGCGCAGCCAGTTCCCCAATGGTATCGACCAGCAACACTCCGCCCGCCAGGGCTTCTCCCTGCCATTGCGATCGCCGGCACGATGGAATGCCCAACTGCCGCACGAGGATGGCGACGTCGTCGAAGCGCTCTGGATGCCGCGGTGCCAGAATCATCACCACTCGCGGATGCGCCACGCGCAGATTCTCAAACGCCTTCAGCAGCGGAGGCTCCTCGTCCTCAACCGTGCTGCCGCAGACCAGCACAGGCCCGGCACCGGCCCCTATCAGCGATCGGCGCAGGCTTTCCACAATAGGCGGCGGGGAAGGCAGACTCACGTCGAACTTAAGATTCCCGGTGACGCGGATGCGCCCGGCGTCCGCGCCAATCGACTGCAGGCGCGCGCTATCCTCCGACGTCTGCGCCAGAAACAGATCGACATGCACCAGCATCCTCCGTAAGGCCCAACGAAAGCGCTGGTAGCGCGGCCGCGATCGATCGGAGATGCGAGCGTTGACGACTGCAATCCGCGCTCCCGCAGCGTGCGCCAGCCGTAGGAAGTTTGGCCAGAATTCGGTTTCTGCAAGCACCACCAACTCCGGCCGCAAGGCCTGCAGGTACGGCCGGATCGCGAATGAAAAGTCCATGGGAAAGTAGAAGACGCTCTCTTCGCCAAAGCGCTTGCGAGCGAGCGCCTGTCCAGTGTCGGTTGTCGTCGACACCAGTACCCGATGCTTTGGAAAGCTCCGCCTCATCTCGTCCACCAATCTGCTGATCGCGAGCACTTCGCCGACGGAAACCGCATGGACCCAGATCACGCGCCTCGTATCTGAGCCGGCAAGCAGACGCGTGGGGACCTTGCCCATGCGCTCCGCAAATCCGCTGCGGTACTTGCCGTGACGCAGAATCTGATAGAGCCAATAAGGAAGGCTCAGCAGCATTCCCATCGCCAGCGCCAGACTGTATAGAAAATAGCTCAAGCTGAGCCATTCTAAACCGGCCTCGTCGGCGGCAGGCGCCTGGCCCTCTATAATTGGGGGCATGCGGCCCCTATCCTTACGAGTCATCGACTATTTCGTCGTTCTGGCGCTGTGCGCAGGACTATTTGTGCCGGCGTTGTTGGCCTCCAAGAGCTTCGTCAAGCCGGTGGCGAAGATTGCCATCAACTATCCCGCGCACGACTTCCATCGCGATGAGAAAGCTGCCATCGCCGCCGACCCCTACGACACGCCGGAGAAGGCCAAGATCTTTTCCACCGATTTCGCAGGGCACGGCTTTCTCCCCATTTTTTTTATCGTAACCAATGACAGCGATCAGCCCATCTCCATCGCCAACATGGCAATCACGCTGCTCACGGCCCATCATTCCAAGCTCACTCCCATCACGACCGACGACCTGTACCGGCGCCTCTCCAATCCGCAGTCCAATACGCGGCCGAGCCCGATTCCGTTGCCGCATAAAGCCAAGGGCGGGATCAGCAAGAAAGAAATGGACGAGATCGAGTCCTCGCAGTTCGCCGCGAGGGCGGTCGAGCCGCACACCACGCAGTCGGGATTTCTATTCTTCGACATCGGAGGCATCTCCTCGCCATTGGCGGGCGCCCTCATCGACATCACTGGTGTCACCGATGGCAAAGGGAACGAACTGATGTACTTTGAAGTCTCGGTGGACAAGTATTTGGACGCACCGAAGAATCCCTAGATTCCGCTTGCGGTTGGGTTTAATGTAGTGCGTACCCCTCCGGAGGTCCTCATGAGCAAGTCGAAGTCGCAGAAATCATCCAGCAATCGTCGGTCTTTTCTTAAAGCGGGCGGCCTCATGACCGCGGCTGCGCTCGGCTCGGCGGCTCTTCCCGATCTCGCACGCGGCCAGTCAAGCCCCGTCTCTCGTCCGCTGCCTAACAATTCGGCGACCACCAACGCGATGCCAACGCGGAATCTTGGCAAGACCGGATTCAAAGTCGGCATCTTCAGCCTGGGTGGACAGGCCTCTCTCGAGAAGCCCAACAACGAAGCCGTCGCCGTTCCAATCATTGAAAAGGCTCTCGATCTCGGCGTGAATTACATCGACACGTCTTCGATCTACGGAGGCCCTGAGCGCTGGAGCGAGCAGTACGTCGGCAAAGTGATGAAGCATCGCCGCAACGACGCGTTTCTTGCGACCAAGACGAAAGAGCGGACGCGCGACGCTTCGATGCGCATGATCGAGAAGTCACTCAGCTTGCTGCAGACCGATCACGTCGACCTCTGGCAACTGCACGACATTGGCACCATGACCGACATCAACGAAATCTTCGCCAAGGGCGGAGCCATGGAAGCGCTGCTCGAAGCTCGCGACCAGAAGATCGTGCGCTATCTCGGCATCACGGGGCACTACCGGCCTGACGCGCTGATTGAGGCGATCCACCGGCATCCGTTCGACACGATCCTGATGGCGGTGAATGCGGCCGATCCGCATCACTACAGTTTTTCCGAGCAACTGCTGCCGCTGGCTGTCGAGAAGCAGATGGGCATTATTGGAATGAAGGTCCCGGCGCGCGGACGCATTCTTTCGTCGTGGACGCCGCCGCCCATCGAGCAGCAGAAGCATTCGTGGGAAGGCATGGTGCTGGCGCCGACCGCGGGCACGCTGGATATGCGGCAGGCGATGTATTATTCGCTTTCGCTGCCGGTCAGCACGGTTATCATCGGCTGCGATTCCATTCCTCAGCTGGAGCAGAACGTGCAACTGGCGCGCGAGTTTACTCCGCTCAACCAGCAACAAATGGCAATGCTCACGGAGAAGGCGCAGCCGGTGTCGAAGCAGTCGCTGTTCTTTCGGTTTTACGAACGGGCGTAGGGACGGGGGAGAAAGCGTTTCCGATTTACAGACAAAATGGAGATCTCCATATCTGGTCTTTCGAATCCTGCCACACATATTTGCCCGAGTGGTCAATCACTCCATGTTTGCCTTCATACCGTTCGGCACGGCACATGCCCGTATCAGGACCTAAGCGGCGGAAGGTCTCAACCTTAGCCAAGCCCGCACAGAACGGCATAGCGGCACCGTAGATGGGGGGCAGGGCGACCATGCCCGTTTTGTCGATGTACCCCCACTTCCCGCTATCGAACTGTACTGACGCCACGCCTTCGTTGAACATGTGAGCAATTCGATACTGAAGCGGTACCACCACCCTGCCGCTCTTATCAATGTAGCCCCATTTGCCTCCGGAGGACACGGGCGCAACGCCATCTGAAAAAGAAAACGCATCCTCATAGGAGGGCTTCACAACGATCGAGCCGGTTGCGTCCATGAAGCCGACCTTGCCCCCAATGCGAACTGCAACCAAGCCCTCCGAAAAGTCGATTCCGCTCGCGCCTTGATGGATCGGGGGTAGGACAAACGTCCCGTCGCGGCGTATATATCCGATTTTATGATCAACCTCGACTGCGGCCATACCCTCACTAAAGTCGAAAGCGCCATCGAATTCAGAAGTGACCTTCTGTCCCTCGCGATTGATGAAAAAGTACTTACCTCCCCGGAGCACCCGCGCCATGCGTGTGTCAAACTCTCCTGCATAGCGGAACTGTAGGGGAATGACAACTTTGCCGGAAACATCCGCATAGCCCCATTTTCCGTCTTTTTCGACCGGACCGATTCCGTCGGAATACCAGGTGGCCACCAGAGATGCGTGCGGATCACGAACTTGAAAAACGAATTGCCCCTGGGTGATGATCACTCCGCATCCTTCTGCTGTACATACAGTGGCTAGACCTTCGGAGAAGGGCCCAGCGGATTTGAACTGCGGACGAATAACGATTCCCGAGACAGTCAGGTACCCCCACTTGACTCCCTCGTTGAAGGGAACGGGCGTTCCGCTATTGCAATCTGGGAAGATCTGCGCTCGTTGAGCGGCTGCAACGGTCGCGAGCGGCATGGCGCCCGCGAATAACCAGAGCCTTATCTTGATCATTGCCTCCCCACTCAATCGCTGATTGTACTCCGGGCGTCGAAGGTGCCTTCAACGCTACCAGCGAGCCATGAATCGTCTCGGCAACTTACGCCGCACCATGAAAGAGCGTACTCCGGCCCGCGCAGAAGTGCTCCGGTTCTCTGCCGCCCTTTATAATCACTCCCTATGGTCACTACGACGGCCGATTCCATTGCCGCCCACGCCACGTATGAGCCGGTCATCGGACTGGAAGTCCATGTTCAGCTGCTGACGGCGACCAAGATTTTCTGCTCCTGCTCGACGCGATTCGGCGCGCCGCCGAATACCAACGTATGCCCGGTATGCCTGGGGATGCCCGGCGCGCTGCCGGTGCTCAACAAGAAAGTCGTCGAGTTCGCCACGCTGGCGGCGATGGCGCTGCAGTGCCGCATCAATGAAACTTCAATCTTCGCGCGCAAGAATTATTTTTATCCCGACCTGCCCAAGGGCTACCAGATTTCGCAGTACGACAAGCCGCTCGCTGAGTTCGGGTTCATCGAAATTCCCGCGGCCAAGGGCAAGAAGAAGATCGGCATCACCCGCGTCCATCTCGAAGAAGACGCCGGCAAGAGCCTCCACGAGGGCTTTCCCGACTCTGACGAAAAGACTGCGATCGATCTCAACCGCACCGGCGTGCCGCTGATTGAAATTGTCAGCGAGCCCGACATCGCCTCACTCGACGAGGCCTACGAATATCTGACGCGGCTGAAAGAGATTATCCTCTACACCGGTGTCAGCGATTGCAACATGGAGGAAGGCTCGCTGCGCTGCGATGCCAACGTCAGCGTGCGCCCGCACGGCCAGAAGGAATTCGGCACCAAGGCCGAAATCAAGAACGTGAATTCGTTCCGCTTCATTCGGGAAGCGTTGGAATATGACATTCGCCGCCAGATTGACGTCCTGGAATCAGGCGGCAAAATCACGCAGGAGACGCGCCTCTACAACGCGAATGAAGGCAAGACTTACAGCATGCGCTCGAAGGAGCAGGCGCACGATTACCGCTATTTCCCCGAGCCCGACTTGCTCCCGCTGATGGTCGACGAAACGTGGAAAGCTGAAATCGCCCGCTCGCTGCCCGAACTGCCCGAGGCCCGCCGCGCGCGCCTGGTGAAGGACTACGGCATCACCGAATATGACGCGCAGGTCCTGACGTCCTCGAAGTCGCTGGCCGACCAGTTCGAGGAGGCCGCGAAGGCAGCGAAGAATCCCAAGCGCGTGGCCAACCTGGTGCAGAGCGAGTTGATGGGCCGCCTCAAAGCGAAGGGCATCGAGATCGAGCAATCTCCGATCTCGATGAAGGGAGTCGCAGCGTCGGCCGATCTGGTCGAGGCGGGCACCATCTCCGGCAAGATGCTCAAGGACCTCTACGATCTCGCCTTCGAGCGTGGCAAAGATTTCCCTGTAATTTATGAGGAAGAAGGCCGCCCGCAGCAGTCGACCGATACTTCGGCGCTGGAGAAGTTGATCGACGAAGTGCTGGCAGCGAATCCCAAGCAACTGGAGCAGTACCGCGCCGGAAAGACCACCATGCTCGGCTTCTTCGTTGGCCAAGTCATGAAAGCCTCAAAAGGCCAGGCCAGCCCGCAGATCGTGAACGAACTGCTGGCCAAGAAGCTAAGCTGATGCGGTTTTGATTTTGTGATTTTGATTCTGTGGGACCGGGTCTTTGACCCGGTCGGTCGGCCTGAAGGGCCGAGGCCACGATGCAGCCGAAATATGAGTATCGCCGTCGTTTACCTCACTATCAGAAAGACGAACACCCGCTCTTCGTTACGTTCACGACGGATCGTCGTTGGCAACTTCCGCCTTTAGCACGAGATATTATTCTCGAATGCTGCCTGAAAGAAAACGGACAAAGGTTCGATCTGCATGCTGCGGTTGTCATGCCGGATCACGTTCATGTCATTTACTCCCCGCTTCGTCGTGAAGATGGCTGGAGCTATAGCCTTCCTGAAATCATGAAGGCCGTCAAAGGCCGGTCAGCACGGTACATCAATCTCGCGCTAAAGCGTACGGGCCCTGTCTGGCAGGAGGAGTTCTTCGACCATGTGCTGCGATCGAATGACAGTTTGGTGGATCGGGTGGAGTATGTTTGTGAGAATCCGGTGCGGGCGGGGATTGCCAAAGTGCAGGCTGAATACCCTTGGATTTGGAAGGGTAAGATTCCCGTCCTCTGATGCGTAGCCAGGAAAGCCAGCGGCCTTTCAGGCCGCCCGACCGGGTCGAAGACCCGGTCCCACACAAGACCGGGTCCCACACAACCTCAACATCCACAACGGCTTCGCCGGGCCCCCTACTTTGGTCATCTAAACCTTGTTTCGGGCTCCTAGTACCATGATACTGGGCCTGCCTGTCTTGGGCCGACCGATCGGGAATTGCCATGAAATTCAAGCTCGACCGCATCATTAGCATTGCGACCCTGGTGGCGTCGTTGATTGCCATCATTCTGGTTCTGAAGAAGCCTGCGCCGGTGGCTCAGCCGCAGGCTCCGGCAGCCATTGCGGAACATGCCCAGTCGTTCGACCGGAAGATGGCCGAATTTGAGCAGGCAACGCAGCAGTCGACGGCGAGCGCGGCCTCGTCGACCTCAAATCCCGGATCCGGACAGGCGGCATCGGCGGCTCCTAAGGCCGAAGTTCACATCAATTCCGATGAGATCGGCGCCGTGCTTGCACAAACGCTGGGCAACGCCGGTGGAGCGGCGCTTGCGCCAGACTCCAACATTGGCAGCTCCGCGCCTACCATCAAAGACCAATCGGTCACCATGGACGGCGACGTCGTGCACGGACAGTTTCTTACCGAAATTGCGGGCAAAGATGTTTGGGTGACGATCTCGGGGCACATCGGCGAGAAGGATGGGTATGCCACGTTCGATCCTACGGAATTCAAGGTCGGTGATCTGAGCGTGCCGGTGTCGCTGGTGAATCCGGCCCTGCAGAAGAAACTCGCAGAGGAAAGAGATCGGCTGAAGCTGCCCGACAACGTTGGAGCAATGAAAGTTCAGAATAGCGAACTGGTGATGCAGCAGAAGTAGCCGCAGCTCGAGATCTCGCGCCTGTGATATTGTTTCCGCCATCCAAATGGCGGATTCGACAGACCAAGTTACGGACCACGTTGTGGAGTCGCGGACAGCCCTTGTCCGTTTTGCGCGGATGCGACCGCTCACGCTTTTCTTCCTGCTGACCTATGCCTGGACCTGGACCCTATGGCTGGGTGTGGGGTCCCTGATGCCCGACGACAAGGCTGAATCGTATGGCGAACTGCTGGTCATCACCGGCGCGTTCGGTCCCACAGTGGCCTCGTTAATCACTCGCTGGCTGGCGGATCGCGATCTGAAAATCTGCCGCGTTTGGACCGGTTGGTCCAGCTTGGCCACTGGTCTGGCGTTCGGCTTGGGGGCGTTCTTCGTCGTCACTGTCCTGACACCGTCGGCAGCGATTGCAAAGGCGCCCGTTTCTGCGCTGCATTGGTCGTCGCTCTTGCACTGGAGCACGTATGCGTTTAACTACTCGACGCTCCTAGGGGGTCCTGTGCCCGAGGAACCCGGATGGCGCGGTTTCGCCTTGCCGCGGTTACAGGAGCGCTATGGTCCGGTGTGGGCGACGCTGATTCTCGGTCCGCTGTGGGCGGCGTGGCACTTGCCGCTGTTTCAGATCAAGGGCTGGAGCAGCGCCAATCCCTGGCAGTTTCTTCTGATCCTGGTGGGAGTTGCGTTCTTACTGACAGCAGCTGCGAACATCTCAAAGTTCACCGTGGTGGTCGCCATTGTGCTGCATGCGTTTTTCAATACCAGCAGCGGGCTGGGGAATGCTCTGACGCCGGGTTTGCCGCGACGGGCGAATGAGATGATGATCTACACGTTTGTCGTATTCATTGGCGGCGTTGTGGTGGGTTTGGCGGCGCTTTGGGTGCACGGGAAGACCCCCACCCTGCAGTCGAGCAATCAGGTGACGCAGCGGCCTTTCGGCCGCTGACCGGGTCAAAGACCCGGTCCCACACGATCTCAGGCAGGTCCCACACGATTCTCAGTCGCTACCTTCGCGTACCAACGGCCTGAATCTTTGATTGTCCGCTGCTGCGTCTTGAAGTCCACGTATGTCAGCCCGAAGCGCTGGCTGAAGCCTTCGGCCCACTCGAAATTATCCAGCAGGCTCCACGCGTGATACCCACGAACATCGGCGCCATCGGCAATCGCCCGTGCCAGCGCCGCCAGATACTCGCGATGATATTCAATGCGGCGAGCGTCGTGAATCACACCGCTTGCTTCGGGCCCATCGTTATACGCGCACCCACTCTCGGTAATCTCGATCACGGGCCGGTTGTAGTCACGCGTGATGCGCCTGACCATGTCATAGAGCGCTTTCGGCCAGACTTCCCAGCCGATGTCGGTCTTCGGCCCTTCCTGTCCACCGTCCATCTTCACGGGAAACAGCCACTCTTGGGTGTGCGAGAAGCGCTCCATGGTGCCGGGTGCCGACGCGATGATCCGGTAGTAGAGATTGATGCCAATGAAATCCAGCGGCGCCCGCGTCTTCTCCATGTCGCCAGATTGGATCCGCATGGCGGTTTCCGGCAGAAACGCCAGCGCGTCGGGATAACGCCCGCGCAGCGCCGGCTCCAGAAACCACGTATTGGTGATGGCGTGCGCGCGCTCGGCCGCCAGTTTGTCGTCTTCGGAAGCGGAAGCAGGCTCGCACGGTGACATGCTGAACGCCGTACCCACCCGCGACGACGGACGCGCCGCCTTCAGCGCCCGAAACCCCGCGCCCTGCGCCAGATTGACCACGTGGGTGGCCCGCAGAAAATCGAGGAGGCTCTGGCGTCCCGGAGCGTGCGTGCCCTCGAGATGCCCCAGATCCACAAATGCATCCGGTTCGTTAAAAATCATCCAGTCGGAGACCCGGTCGCCCAGCGCCTGCGCCATCAGTTGCACGTAATCGGCAAAGCGGCCCGCCGTATCGCGGTTCGGCCATCCGCCCCCGTCTTCCAAAGCCTGCGGCAAGTCCCAGTGGTAGAGCGTGACCATCGGCCGGATGCGCGCCTCGTGCAATGCATCCACGAGGCGGCTGTAGTGATCGATGCCCTTGGAATTCGCCGCGCCTGACCCCGAAGGCTGAATGCGTGGCCAGGAAATCGAAAACCGGTAGCTGTTCAGATTCATCGCCCGCATCAGGGCGATGTCTTCGCGCCACCGGTGGTAGGAATCGCAAGCTACATCGCCGGTGTCGCCATTCTTGATTTTCCCCGGAGTGTGCGCGAAGCGATCCCAGATCGACTCGCCCTTGCCATCTTCATTCCACGCGCCTTCGATCTGATACGAGGCGGTAGCCGTGCCCCAGAAGAATCCCTTCGGAAATATAGTCGAGGATGCTTGGAATTGCAGCGCGGAGTCGCGGGCCGGAGCCGGGGTGCTCGCCTTGGAAGACCCGCTGCACGCCGAGAATGCCGCAGGCAGCCCAACAGCGGCTCCGGCCCCGAGGATCGACTGAACGAACTTGCGGCGTGACAGGCGCAACTAGACTGGATCTCCTTCAATGTCGCGGCGGCGACCCTTAATTGTGCTTGATGAACTTGCCGTGCCGGGCAACATTCTAGCGAAAAGTACGCCAGCAAGTTGGGGAATTCAGGACCTGCGGATCAGGCTGCTTACTCCGGATGCAAGCTGTCATACATCTTCCACAGCTTGTCGGCGGTGGCGCGATAAATCACCCAGCCCTTGCTGCCGTCGGAAATCTCGCGGAAGAGCAACTCGCCCCGGCGATCGCCGTCGGCATCGACTGCGTCAATCAATTCGAGACGCGGCGTGATGTCGAGATGATATTTGTCCGTCACTCCAGAATAGATTTTATGCAGGTTGTTGTAGATGTCTGGATAGGCTACCAGCACGACCGAATACTGCATCTCGGCATCGACCGCGGAGAACGCAACACCGGCGGGCGGCGGTGGCATGTGCGCTTCGGCGCTGAGCACCATGACGGGCTGGTTGTTGGTCCACAAGTCGTACGCCTTCATCTGCACGTTCTCGAGGATCGGGTCTTTCGTCTTCGTCGCGGCCGGAGCGCGTCGGGCAGCCTGCGATCCCGCTGCCTTCGGCGCAATCTTTGCCCTGGCCTGCGCCTCCACGTAAGCGCGAACCTGATCCTTGGCCAGAGCCACCATCTGCTTCCGGCGGTCGCCTTCTTCGTCCTTGAGCCACTCGAACGCGAACGAGCGAGGGTCGGGTCCCGTCGCATCGGAAATCGCGGGAACCATATCGACCGGTGCACTGTCGGCCGCGGCCTGAGCAGCTTTTGCTGCATCGGTGGGCGCCGATGCCGGTGTCGCAGCCGCCGCTTTCCCGGGCTTGCTGTAGCCGGGCACTTCATCTTCCGGCAACGGCTCGACGGGTTTTCCGCGCCGCAACGTCGGCCTGCCCGAGGCACTAGCCCCGCTGTCGGACGCAGGCACGTTAGCGCGATCGTCCGCCTTGGCGTCGTTCGGCTTGGAGTCAGTGGGCTTGGAGGCCCCCGGCGCGCTCGGTGCAGATGAGCCGGACCCCGGTTGGCTCTGGCCCGCCGGAGCGGAACCTGCTGGCGGGGCCGTTTCAGGTGCCGCAGTGCCCTTTTTCAATCGCGGCGGTTCGTCCCCCGAATCAGACGGCTTGGTGGACTGAGACTCAGGCGCGGTTGTGGCCGGTGCACTGGCTGGCTGCGACACCTTCGTGGGGTCCCGTGTGAGCCGCGGAGGGCCTTCCCCATTGTCGATTCCTGCTGGCACCGACTCCGCCTTGAGCGCCTTATTCGCCGTATCGGTACCGTTCGGAACCCACTTGCCGGTGCCGATCCACGGACTGATGAGGTTGGCGGCATTGCTGTGCAGCGCGCTGCTGACCGTGAACAGTCCCAGCGAACTGCCGGCGCGTTGGGCTTCATACACCGTGTCTGTTTCCAGCGCCATCGGGACCGGATCGGCCTTGTACGCCGATGCGTCCCAGAACTTGCCGTTCACCAGAATCGCGACCGGAATCAGCGACGTTTTGCCGTTCGCCGCCATCTGCAGCACGGCCACCGCTCGCGGGCCCGCTTCTTTCTTCCGCGGAACCTTCCGTTCTCCCGGCGTGATCTGCGGCCGCTCTTCCTGCGCAGCAGAGACGCCCGTCCACGCCACGTTGCACGCCAGCAAGGCGAGCAGAAGCGATCCGCGCAATAAAATTCTGCGGTGTAAAATCGTGACGAAGGCAGGCGAGCCGGGCGCCGGGGTCAACGCGCTCCCGGCGTTGCACGTCGTTTTATCTGGAGAAATTGCCATGAATATCAATGATAAAGCTCCCGACTTCACTTTGCAGGATGAGAACGGCAAAGAGATCGCGCTAAAGGACTTCCTCGGCAAGACCGTTGTTCTCTATTTCTATCCCCGCGCCGACACTCCGGGTTGAACCGTTGAAGCTCGCGGGTTCCGCGACATATACAAGAAGATGCAGAAGACCGGCGCCGTGCTGCTTGGCGTCTCCCCTGACACTCCGAAAGCGCAAAAGAAATTCCAGGAAAAATTCGACCTGCCCTTCACCCTGCTCGCCGACGCCGACAAGCAAGTCGCCGAGGCTTTCGGCGTCATGAAAGAGAAGAATATGTACGGCAAGAAAGTTTGGGGAGTGGCGAGGACCACCTTCATCATTGGCCCCGATGGCAAGATCCAGCATATCTTCGAGAAGGTGAAGCCCGAGGGCCATGCCGAAGAAGTGCTGGCTTATCTGAAGGAATCGGGCAAAGGCGCGGCTTAACTCTTTTGCCGGAAACTGATTTTGGGTGGCGCAGCGCTTCAGCGCTGCGATAAGCGCCGCTTCATGGCCCTTGGGCTTTAGCCCCTGGGTCCCGCTGCAAGAGGGGAGCGAAGCAGCGGGAACTAATCCCGTCTCCCCTTCGTATCAATACATGGGCGAGTTGTGTTCCACTCTCCCGTTTCCGGAGGAAATCATGCGCGCCCTCATCCGAGTCGTTTCAGTTTCTGGAATCCTGCTGTTCGCCGTTGCGGGTGCCGTGGCAAAACCGGCGCCTTCTCCCGCTGACGACCGCGACTCCATCGTGATCGTCTACAAAGACGGCCACCGCCAGAGCGTAGCCGCCACCGCGATCGCGCGCATCGACCTAAAGGCCCCAGCCGTGATCGTGTATAAAGACGGCCACCGAGAAAAAATTTCCGCCGATATCGACCGCATTGAATTTGGGGCGCCCGAAGTCGCCATGACGCCCGGACGTGCTCACTTCGTAGGAAAGTGGGAGGTCGGTCAAGGCGATGGCGGAGGCAGATTCTTCATCACTCTCGAAGCCGACGGACAGGCCCGGAAATCGATCGGCGCATCCCACGGTACGTGGACGCTCGTCGACGGCGAGGCCCGCATCAGCTGGGACGATGGTTGGCACGACGTGATCCGCAAAGTAGGCACGAAGCACGAGAAGGTCGCTTTCGAGCCCGGCAAGTCTTTCGACGACACGCCGTCCAACGTCACCGCGGCAAGAAATACGCAGCCCCAGCCCATCTAGATCTCACCCAGCTCATGTGGAGACAGCCGCCTCGGCTGTCTCGCCAGAGCGGCAGCCGGGCGGCGCGTGCGCAAACTCGTTGCCAAGTGCTTTCGGCCCACGAGCGGACAACCCGCACACAGTGCATTTAAGATTCCCAAGCATGCCCGAGTCGCAAACCTCGACGCAGACCCCCCAAATCCGTCCCCTTAATCGCGCTTTCTTCAATCGCGATCCGCGCCGCGTCGCGCGTGAACTTCTGGGGAAAATTCTCATCCGGCAAGCATCCCGCACCCGCCTCACCGCCCGCATCGTGGAAGTCGAAGCCTACCTCGGCGAGAAAGATCCCGCTGCCCACTCTGCCGCCGGCAACACCGCCCGCACCGCCGTGCTGTTCGGGCCACCCGGCCACGCCTACGTTTACTTCATCTACGGCAATCACTATTGCCTCAATGTCTCCTGCGAGCCCGAAGGCCGCGCTGGAGGCGTTTTGTTCCGCGCCCTGGAACCGCTTTCCGGGATGGACGAGATGGCCCGGGCCCGCGATATCGAAATCCACGGCCCCGAAGACCTGCGCAAGCTCACCAGCGGCCCGGGACGCCTGTGTGAAGCTTTCGGCATTACCCGCGCCCGCGACAACGGGTGCGATCTCACCTCCGCGGTCAGCGGCCTTTGGATCGGCGAAGACGGGTTTCGCGCCCGAGCCATCCGCACAACTCACCGCATCGGTATCAGCAAAGCGGCGGACAAACCCTGGCGTTACCTTCTCGACGGAAATCCTTTCGTTTCAAGGAAGGTGCGAAAGTAGGTCGACTTCCGCCAGCTGCGTAGAATGGGTTCGAGGCCTGCGAAGCGCGAGCCAGAGGAGGCCGGTCGATGCCCGCAGCTTGACAGTGGGTGTAGACTTGCCTCCGGGTTCGAACAGGCCAGAATCCTAGCCAGTAAAGGCTTTTCGCCCGCCATCGGTAAATAGCCGGGAAGACAAAAAGATCAGGCTGTTTTTTTGCCGCATCCCCTCGCTGGCGTGAATCATCTCATAAGTTAGGTAGGAGCCCGCGTGTCCCGCTTCGCGCGATTCTCGATGTTGCCGGCGACGCTTGGTGCGATCTTCGCGACGCTTGCTGCAGCAACTCCAGGGCTCGCAGCTGCCGACGGGGTTGTGGCCAGCCTTCCCCCAACGCCTTCTTACATCCTCATCGGCTTTGCCGGCGGATTCGTGCGCCACGACGATCCGCTCCACGGGCCCGTGCGGCTTGCGCTCAAACTTCAGCAGGAACTGCCCAAGGGCGCCTCGATCCAGGTCTTCGAGAACCGCCACAGAAAGGCAGCTTACAAAACCATCCTGCGCCTGCTCGACTCCAATCATGACGGCGTCCTGAGCGACGGGGAAAAAGCGCAAGCGCACATCATCCTCTTCGGCCACAGTTGGGGAGCGTCTGCTGTGGTGATGCTGTCCCGGGAACTGAACCGTGCTGGCATCCCCGTATTACTGACCGTGCAGGTCGACAGTGTGCGCAAGCCGTGGCAGAGCGACAAGCTCATCCCCGAAAATGTCGTCGCTGCAGTGAACTTCTACCAACCCCATGGCTTTGTTCACGGCCGCTCCCTGATCACCGCCGCGGACGATTCCAAGACGCAAATCCTGGGCAACTACCGCTTCGATTACCAGAAAGACCCGGTGCAGTGCGAGGGGGGCTCATGGTTCCAACACACCTTCTCCCCCAGCCACCTGCAGAGCCAGTGTGATCCCCGCCTGTGGACGCAGGTCGAGGCCCTGGTTCGCCAGCGGATGGAACCCCAGCCGGCCACGGTAGCGGCCCTTCCGCAACCCTGACGAGGGCTCCGGAAGACAAACGTCGCGATTCCACAGCCAATTCTGTCCGGTATCCGGGTTGTCGGTTGTAACTTTGCTTCGCGTCTATCGCGTGGCGCTGACCGTCCTCGCCGCCACCGGCTTGGATCCCGGACGCAGCCACCAGATCAATCCGCCAGCCAGCACCAATCCAATCGCGATCAACTGCGTGCCGGTCATGGCGCCGCCGAAAACAGACCCGCGACCCGGGTCGTCGCGCAGATACTCGAGGAAGAACCTGGCGATCCCGTAGATGAACATGAACGCGCCAATGACTTGGCCGTCGAATTTTCTGTGCTTCAGCAGCCACATCAGGAAGAAGAAGTTTGCCAGTTCCACCGCCGACTCAAACAACTGGGTTGGTTCGAGCGGCACGCCCAGAGGCGTTCCGGTAATGGAGTTCGCCAGCGGATTGTGGAAGGTCACACCCCACCAGTGATGCGTTTCTTTCCCGTAGCAGCATCCCGCCGCGAAGCAGCCGAGGCGGCCGATCGAGTGTCCCAGCGCGAGGCCGGGTGCAAAGGCGTCGCACGTCCCCAGAGCCGGCATGTGATGTCTCCAGACATACCAGGCCGCGGCCAGGAACGCGGCGAGCAGGCCACCGGAAAAAACTCCGCCGGCTTGCATCGTGTTGATGCTGAAAATCTCGCTGGGGTGAGCCGAGTAGTAGCTCCACTCGTTGACGACGTAAAGCACCTTCGCCCCGACAATGCCGCAGAGCACGACCAGAATGCCCAGGTTCCAAGCCTTGTCGCCGTCGATTCCGAGCTTCTCGGAGTTGCGGACACTGATCCATAGTCCGATCAGGACTCCCATGGAGACCAGGAATCCATACGTCGGGAGGAAAAACTTCCCTAGATGAAAGAGTTGTGGAAACACTGTTTAATTAGATGCGCGGAAATAGGATTCGCTACAGGAACCAGTTTAGCAGGGAACGGGACAATGCCCGATGGACGGAGTGATCTTCACTCCCGGCATTCGCGGGCGGGGCGCCCGCGCCACATAACCTCAAAATAAGAAAGCAAGCCGACCCACTAGGCCGTGTGACGGGCCGAGAATGAACCCGTCGGTAGACGTTGGGAACCCGCCGAGACCCTTTAGGCATCTCCGCATGGCGGAGCGTCGCTCACCGGATCCTAGTTCGAGTCGAGTCCCCGTTCATTCAGCATTGGTTCAAAAATCGGTTACCGCCATCACCAACCCGGCAGGCCGGCTTTCAATCTGGATGCTAGGCAAATCCCGCGCTCTTGGCAAGTGGAAGACCGCAAAAAGTTGGCAGGCCGCTTGCAACCAAAGTAATCACTGGTTCACAAATGGGCTTGCCAACATAGTGGCAGCTCCATCCCCCCTGCCCGTCACTCACGGAAGGACTTGATTCTGCTGGCCAGTTGTGAGTTCATACTCATTACATAAAAATCGGGCCCAAAGCGTCGTCGCTGGCGGGTCGGCGCCCTCGCCGGAGTAGTCTGAGTGATGTCAAGAATTCGCACGTCTGCCTTTGCGGCGGCGGCTATCCTCATGCTGGTGCATGGGGCGGTGCTGGTGTTCCGGTACGGCACCGATACTGCATCCCTGTGGGGCGACTGGATTGATACCGCGGCACCCTTGATTGCGGCTGTGCTCTGCTGGATGGTTTCGCGGCAGGCCGGCCCCTTTGGCCGGAGGGTTTGGCGCCTGGTTGCTTTCTCCAGCCTGCTCACCGCTGTCGGCCAGGCGCTCTACACCGACTATTACGATTACCTGCATGTGCCTCTCGGAATCTTGTGGCCGAGCGATGTTCTTGTCTTCTTCTGGGTTGTGCCGGTCATGATGACGCTGTTTCTGAGTCCTCGGGACCCAGGCAGCGGATACGGTTGGTTGCGAGTGTGCGACTTCGTGCAAGTCTGCACGCTTGCGCTGGCCGTCGAGTTGTCGCAAATCTACGTGCCCTCGCGCTGGCAGGCATCCGGACAGGCGATGCAGGTCCGTACGCTGCATGCCGGAATATTCTTCTTTGGTTTGGTGGCCTTGAGTTTCCTGGTTCGCGGCCTGCTGAGTTTCAATCGCACGGAGAGAGCATTTTTCCTTCGCTTAGGGGCATTCCTGGCCGTCCACGGAATCGTTCTCAACGTTACACTTTACTATCAGGCGTCCGGACACTATCAGCAGGGGACGTGGCCCGACCTTGCGTGGACCTTAAGCTTTTGTTTGCTGATTGTGATTGTGGGGACGTGGAACGATCGCGAGGAGCCGGTAGGACGCGAGTCGCTCTCCCATGGCGTGCAGTTGCTCGCCCAATTCTCTCCTTTGTTGATTCCCGCGATTGTATTTCCGCTGGTGCTGAGTATTGCCCAGGAACAGTTTTTCTGGTCTGTCGCACTGGTCATGGTTTCGTTCGCAGCGGCTAGCGGACGATTGTTTGTCGTCCAGAAGCAGTTGCTCGTCAGTTCCCGCGAGTTGCAGAAAAACCTCGGCCTGCTGCAGGGCATCACCGAGGGCACGACCGACGCGGTCTTCGTCAAAGACCTCCAGGGCCGTTATCTGATGATGAACTCCGCGGGCGCGCGCTTCCTGGGCCGCACCGTGGACGATGTCATTGGCAAGGACGACGTTGAATTGTTCAGCCCGGAGGTCGGGCGCAGGATCATGCAGCGCGATCGCGAAGTAATCCAGTCCGGCGAGACCCAAACCTATGAGGAACCTGCGACTGCCGCGGGCGTGACCAGAATGTTCCTTGCGACCAAGGGGCCCTATAGCGATTCCAGCGGCAAGGTGATTGGACTGCTCGGCATCTGCCGCGATATCAGCGACCGCAAACTTGCCGAGGAGGCCATGCGCCGATCGCAGCAGAGGCTGAGCATTCACTTCGAACACACTCCGTTGGCGGTGGTGGAATGGGATCTCGAGTTTCGCGTGGTGGCCTGGAATCCCTCGGCCGAACGGGTCTTCGGATATTCCCGTCAGGAGGCCGTCGGACAACACGGCAGCTTTATTGTTCCAGCGCAATTTCGCCAGTTCGTGGACCAGGTCTGGCAGGATCTGCTAGCCCAGAAGGGCGGCACGCGGAATACGAACGACAACATCACGAAAGACGGCCGCACGATTTCCTGCGAGTGGTACAACACTCCGCTGGTCGACGATTCCGGACGCGTACTGGGTGTGGCGTCGCTGGCGCAGGATGTCACCGAACGCGTCGCTCTAGAAGAAAGACTGCGCCAGTCGCAGAAGATGGAAGCCGTCGGACGTTTGGCCGGCGGTGTCGCTCACGACTTTAACAATTTGCTCACCGTGATTCTCGGATATTCCCAGATATTGGCCGAAGGCGTGCCTGCCGGCAGCCGGTTGGCCGACAGCACCGTACAGATCAAATCGGCCGCCGACAAAGCTTCCGGCATCACCCGCCAGCTGCTTGCGTTCAGCAGGAAACAGGTGCTTTCTCCTCGCGTCATCAACCTGAACGACATCATGCTGAACCTCGACTCTCTGCTGCGCCGGCTGATTGGAGAAGACATCGAGGTTCTGACCGTCCCGGACAAAGGTCTGGGCTCGGTCAGGGCGGACCCCGGACAGATCGAACAGGTCATCATGAACCTGGCCCTCAATGCTCGCGACGCCATGCCTCGCGGCGGAAAGCTCACGCTGGAGACCTCGAACGCGCAGCTCGACGAGTCTTATTCCCGCCGTCACCAGCCCGCGGGGCCGGGACGCTACGTCATGCTGGCCGTGAGCGATACCGGCCACGGCATGAGCGTCGAAACCCAAGCCCGCATCTTCGAACCCTTCTACACCACGAAAGAAGTCGGCAAAGGTACTGGCCTCGGCCTTTCCATGGTGTACGGCATCGTCAAGCAGAGCGGGGGATACATCTGGGTCTACAGTGAACCGGACCGCGGTACGACCTTCAAGATTTATCTTCCCCGCGTCGACCAACCGGCCGAGGTGACGGCCGAAAACCGGTCCAAGAGTGTGCAACGGGGTAGTGAGACGATCCTGCTGGTCGAAGATGACGCACAACTTCGCCAGCTTAGTTCATCAGTCCTGGCTCACTGCGGTTATAACATGCTGGTCGCGGGTAGCCCTGAAGAAGGCGTGGCCATTTGCAAGGAAAACCATCGCGACATCCGTCTGCTCATCACCGACGTGGTGATGCCCCGCATGAACGGCCGCCAGCTGGCCGAACAGGTCGCCCAGATTTCTCCGAACATCCGGGTGCTTTACATCTCGGGCTATACCAGCAATGCGATCGTCCACTACGGAGTGCTCGACCCCGGCCTGTGGTTCCTGCCGAAGCCTTTCTCCCTATCGTCGCTGGTCGCAAAAGTTCGCGAGGTCCTCGACTCCCCGACGCCGCAAGCCAACTCAGTCCCGTAGTCTCTACTATTTTGTTCCCTCGGCCCAATAACTACTTCGCGCTAGCAGTGTGCCTTCAGCAGCATCTTTTAGCCGCACTCGAATCTGATGCAGGCCCGAATGCGGGTTCTTCGGAGCGAAACTCAGCAGATAGCGGCTGTGCAGATGATTGGTGAAGTCGTTCACACGCACCTCGAATTTCTTACGCGTCGCGAACAGTTCGTACTCGCCTCCCGTCATCGAAGCGATTGTGCTGGGGACGTTCTTCCTCATGGCCTGCGCCGTCCGGTACGCCAGATCCATGATGTCGACGCCGTTGTGCATCTCATTCATGTTCGTGCCGCGCCCGGTGTCGAGGATGTTCGACAGCGAAGGGGAGAACGCGAGCGCGTACATGACTGCATTACTCTGCCCGATCGCCGCGACTGTGTCGCCAATCTTTGCGTGGCTGCCGTGGTCCCGCGTTTCACTGATCAGGAGCAACACGCGCAGGCGCTCTTCGGGTTCTTGCTTGAGCAGCTTCACTGAGTAATCGACCGCATCCAGAATTGAGGCTCCGTCATCTCCCTGCTGCAGATTTCTCAGATCGTCTTCGACCAGCGTCGCATCTCGCGTAAAGTTTCGGGTGAGATCAACGTGGCTGTCGAACTCGACGACGGCAACCCGGGCGGTCCCCAGCGTGAATAGCGGGTCAAGCATCGACTTCAGGCCCTGCATGCGCGGGAACTCGGCGGAGGCGCGGCGTCCTCTCTGAATCGCCACGACCAGAGAGATCGGCTGTCCCTCGGGCGCTTCGTCGAGGCGCACCGGCTGCTCGACGCCGTCGTCTTCCACAATGAAGTCCTTGGCTCCGAGTCCATACACGATTCCGCCCTGCTGGTCTTTCACCAGCGCCGGGACCAGCACAATGTTGGATTGCGAACGGAGAATCGTTTCTTGAGGAAGGGCGTTGCCGCCGAGTAGCGCCACGACGAGGAACGATGTGGCAGCGTGCCGCAGACTATCCCGCCTTGCGGTTTTCGCCCAGCACTTCATCCAGCGCATCTGCTAATAGATGCGCCCGCTTCTGATAGTCGGTTGCCCCGCTGTCCTGCTTTTTCTTGAGCAGATGATATTCATCGGCAATATTCAGGGCCGCCAGCACGGCCAGCCGCACGGTATCGATGGTATTGGTCGCCTCGGCCACGGCGCGCATCTTGGAGTCGACATACTCCGCCAGCTTCAGAATGTACTCCGGATCGGACCCGCGCAGGTTGTACGCCTGATCAAAAATCTCCACCCGCACGCTGGAGTTCTGCGCGTCCTTCACGATCTGATCCTTGGTCGCTGTAGCCATAAACCATTCTCCGTGGACGAAGTTCCTGGCGACTGCGCAATCCGCAGGCCTTAGCTGGCCTCAGCAATCGACTCGATCTGCTGCAGCATCTTTTCAACCCGGCCGCGGATTTCTTCCCGCTCTTTCTTCAACTGCACCGCCTCGCGCCGCAGCCGGACCAGTTCCTCTTCGCGGTCTTCCATCTGCTGCCGCAACCGCTGCGCATCGCGCTCGGCCACAGCCTGGGCCTGCCGCGCCGCTTTGTACATCTCTATGGTGCGATAAATCTTGTCCTCGAGCGCCTGAAAATCGTCTGCCGGAACCTGATCCGCCACCTGTTCCACCGCATTCAAAGCCATGATTGCACTCTTCCCCAGAAAGATTTCTGGAACTTCCTCGCAGTATACTCCACATTTTTGTGGACAACTCAGCCGATTGGTCCGCCCTTACTGGAGGCAGGCATCATCGCGTTGGCTTATAATCGCTCCTGCCAAGAGGCTCGCACCAGGAGGTCAAAACCTATGAAGCACCTTGCCTATCTCACCCTCGGATTGTTCCTCGCGCTGGTTGCCCTGCCGTCGCGGAGCGCGGCCAAGACGAAAGTCGAACTCAAAGATTCGCAGGGCAAAGCCGTCGGCGACATCATCATCTGGGATCAGGGGCCGGGCGTGGCGCTCGAACTCAAACTCCACGACCTGACTCCCGGAGAGCATGCCATCCACTTCCATGCGGTTCCGAAATGCGAGGGACCCGACTTCAAATCGGCGGGCGGACACTTCAATCCCGAGAACAAGAAGCACGGGTTCGATAGTCCCGACGGCCACCATGCCGGGGACATGAAGAACTTCACCGTTGGCGGTGATGGCAAAGCCAATGTCAAACTGGAAGACGGCGAGGTGACCCTCAAAGACGGCCCCCACTCGCTGCTGAGCAATGGCGGGACGGCGATCGTAGTCCATGCCAAAGCTGACGATTACAAGACCGACCCGTCGGGCAACTCAGGAGATCGCGTGGCCTGCGGCGTGATCACCAAGTAGGTTCCTGTGGTGACAGCCGCCTCGGCTGTCAGGTTTTGAAGTGTTTTTTCGAGTCTCAGACGACTAACTGCTAGCGAGTCGACGCGACGCGCAGCTTCGCCAACCTGCGCGCCGCTTCGTCCAATGTCTCAGGCTTCTTGCAGAACGCGAACCGCACCTGCTTCGCCCCATCTCGCGGATCGCGATAGAAACTCGATCCCGGCACGCACGCCACGCCGATTTCCTGCACCAGATATTTCGCGAACGACACGTCGTCCTTGTACCCGAACGCGGAAATATCGGTCATCACGTAATACGCACCGCGTGGCCGGAAGCACTGGAACCCGGCCGCCGTCAGCGCGGGCATGAGGTGATCGCGCCGCACGCGGTATCCCTTCGCCAGATTCGCATAATACTCCGCCGGCAAGCTTAACGCCGCGGCCCCGGCCTCCTGCAGCGGCGCAGGCGCGCCCACAGTCAGAAAGTCGTGCACCTTGCGGATCGCATTGGTGATTTTCTCCGGCGCAACCGCCCATCCCACGCGCCATCCCGTCACGCTGTAGGTTTTCGACATGCCGTTGATGGTCACCGTCCGCTCGCGCATTCCCTCGAGCGACACCATCGAAATGTGCTCGGTCCCTTCGTAGAGAATGTGCTCGTAGATTTCGTCTGTAATCGCCAGCACATCGAACTCGACGCACAGATCGCGAATCAACTCCAGTTCACGCCGTGTGAACACCTTGCCTGTCGGATTGTTCGGCGTGTTCAGGATGATCGCCTGGGTGTGTTTGTCGAACGCGCGCCGCAGTTCCTTTTCGTCAAACGTCCACTCGCCACCGTCGTCCTTGGGCGGACGCAGCTTCACAAATTTCGGTTTCGCGCCGCTCAGAACCGAGTCCGGCCCGTAGTTCTCGTAGAACGGTTCGAAGATCACGACTTCATCCCCCGCGTTGCACACCGCAAGCAGAGTCGAAATCATGGCCTCTGTCGATCCGCAGCACACGGTGATCTCTTTCTCCGGATCGACCGTAATCCTTTGCCAAACGCCCATCTGGCGCGCAATGGCATTCCGCAGATCCTTAGCTCCCCAGGTGATGGCGTATTGATTCACATCGGCTGCAATTGCTCGCTGCGCAGCCTGCTTGACCTCCGCAGGCGCGGGGAAGTCCGGGAAACCCTGCGCCAGATTGACGGCGCCATGCAGCATCGCCTGCCGTGTCATCTCGCGGATGACGGATTCCGTGAAGTGACCAACCTTGTCGCTAAGAAAGTGTTTGCCCGGCAGGGAAGTGTGAGCGGGCGAGCCCACGGGTGCCCCATTTCTCGCGCTCTTTGCGAGAAGTGGGGATTTGGAGGGCTTGTGAAGGGAAGACTTCGGAGACGTCTTGGCGGGAGCCTCCCTGTCTTTCTTGCGTTTGGTCGAAGCGCGGTCTGCCATAGCAGGCAGACTAGCACAGCCTCGACAAACCACGGAGTCATCCTGACCGGAGCCGCTCTTCAGGCGAAGGGAAGGATCTCTCTCGCCGACTAGCAGAGCGTACGGCACGTTCAACACGAGATCCCTCGCCCGGTTGAAGAACGCCGGTCTTCGGGATGACGCCTTTCAAGAGATCCTGTTTCGTTACGGTTTGAATCCCACACTCTGCCACAGTTCCGCGGTGTGGAACATCGTCCCGTTGGTGATCACATCCTCGACGTTGCGGATCTTGTGAATGTCGTCCAGAGGATTGCCGTTGACCAGAATCAGGTCGCCGCGTTTTCCCTTCTCGACGGTGCCAGATTCCTTCTCGATCCCCATGGCCCGCGCGGGCACAATGGTGGCCGCCTGAATCGCTTCCATCGGCGTAAATCCAGCCTGCACGTACAACTCGATCTCACGGTGAAGGCTGTGCCCCGGAACCGTCTGATCGGTGCCGGCGACCACCGGAATTCCCGCCCGGTGCAGCGCTCCTACGATCTCCAATTCCTTCTCGTATACTTTTTCACCAATCTCCGAACGGTCCGTCGGTGGGGCCACATCGGTGAGTTGTTCGGCGAGTTCGGGAGCGACTTTGTTTACGCCTGGCTCAAAACTAGCAGGCGGCTTGGCAGTCGTCGCGGTGAAAAATTCCATCAGCGCGATGGTGGGATCAACCACCGTGTGATGCTCTTTCAGGAACACCAGCGCCTTCTTGGCCTCTGGTCCATCGAGATCGATGTTCGCGCCCGCTTTATACCGGTCCAGGCGGCTGGCCCCTTCGGGGAGCGGCGCTTTCATGATGTTAGCGATGTAGTCGATGTGGTTGATCTGATCCTGTCCCGCTTCAATCGCCTGATAAGCGTTCAGGCCTTCGGGTATGTGCCCCGTGACGGTCATGCCCAGGCGATGCGCTTCGTCGGCGACGGCTTTCAGTTCTTCGAGCTTCACCGAACTATAAATCTTCATCTGCTGGAAGCCAGCCGCGTGGTAGCGATCGGTCCACATGCGTGCCTGCTCCGGCGTGTCGACGCGTTCAACGCCGATGGTGTAGGTACTCGAACCGTCGACGATACCCGCCAGCAGAAGCCGCGGACCGAGGCCGCGTCCTTGCGCGATCGCGTCGCGCACAGCGGTGATGAATTCGAACTCGTTGCCACAATCGCGCACCGTGGTCACGCCAGCCGCCAGATAGATCGGCCCCCACTCGACTTGCTCGAAGTGCGCGTGCATGTCCCACAGCCCGGGCAGAATTGTTTTGCCGCGTGCATCCACAACATTCGCATGTTTGGGAATCTTTACTTTGGATCGCGGGCCAACAGCGACGATGCGCCCGTCGTGAATCACGACCGCTGCGTCGGGAATCGGGGCAGCGCCCGTACCGTCAATCAACGTGCCGCCAACGATGGCGAGAGTCGACGCGCGGCTGCCCGAAATGCTTTTGGAAAGTTCGGCCAGCGCGCTCATGCCGTCAGTCCCGGCGCGTCCCACAAAATCGCCGAGAGCGCTTTCGTAGCCCTCGCGAATGGCTTCAAAGTGGTCGAACTCGGCATCGGTCGAGACGGCCGCGACCAGATTGCGATTCGCATCAAACCACAGCGTCTCGCGTCCCCAGATCAAGCCCTCGATCGTATAGCGATCGAGTTTCTCGTCTTTCGCACCGTCTTTGCCGGTGATGTGAATTGTGTCCTGCCCGCGAGGTTCCACTTTCACGCTGCCGCTCGGAAGCGTTGCCAGTTGCGCCGGAGATCCGTGGGTGGCCCAGTAGCGTACCATCAGCATCTGCATGGTCGCAGGAGCATATCCCGCGATGGTGAAGAACGGGCCGGCCGGCGGAGTGAGTTCGCTTTGCTTGTCGCGCGTTCGGAAGTGAACCTTGCCGGCGTCGAGGGTCACGGCCTCGTCGATCGAAACGCTGCGCGCAGTTTGTCCTTTGATTTCGAAGGCCTGCGGAGTCAGGTCCGCCGCGGCGCGAAACGTGGTTGTCAGAGGAACCGCAGTGCCGCGGTCGGTGAACTTGAAGTCCACCTTTGCCGCAAGCGAGTCGCCGTCGCGCCGGATCTCGTAGGTTTCCTGGCCAATCGCCTGTTCGAATTTGTGCAGAGTGAACTTGCCCTGCTGAACGATGGCAGAGGCGTCGCCGCCTGCGGGCTGTTGCGCAGCCGAGATTGCAGGTGGGACTGCCAGTGCAACTGCACAGACGAGCACCACTAGGCAGAGGAATTTCCGGATGTACTTTCTCATTTTGGTAGAAGCCCCATCGCGGCGCTGGCAGCGCTCCGCTCCAACAGCACAGATGTTCGACTCTACTTCTTGATTGCAATCCCCAACTCGCGCAACTGCTTCTCGCTGACCGGAGTCGGCGCATCTACCATCAGATCCACCGCGCGGGCCGTCTTCGGGAAGGGAATCACTTCGCGCAGACTCTCGGCCCCCGCCAGAATCATCACGATGCGGTCCAGCCCCAGAGCGATCCCTCCGTGCGGAGGCGTGCCATATTCCAGCGCTTCCAGAAAGAATCCGAAGCGCGACTTTGCCTCTTCTTCCGTCATGCCCAGCGCGCGGAAAATTTTGCTTTGAATGTCCTGGCGGTGAATACGAATCGAGCCCGAGCCCAGTTCCGTGCCATTCAGCACCACGTCGTAAGCCAGCGCCCGCACCGCGCTCAACGGCGATTGCGGATCGTTCACCGACTCCACGCCCGCTTCCAGCAGTCTCATGTCCTCCTCATGAGGCGACGTAAACGGATGGTGCGCCGCCATCCACTGCTTCTCGCCCTCGTCCCACTCGAACATGGGGAAATTCGTGACCCATATAAAACGGAAATCTTTCGCAGGATCGCCGGACTTCTTGAAAATTCCGTGCCGCTCGGAATATTTTTGCGCCAGCGCCAACCGCAGCAGTCCAGCGGATGCATAGATCGCTAACTCAGCAGGAGCGACTTTGCGGTGTGAGGGCATCGCGGTCTGCGGCCCGGCCTGTGCCGACCCGGCCACCAGCACGATCAGGTCGCCTTCCTCCATCCCGATCTTCTTGGCGATCGCGGTCGCGGCTTCGGGATACTTGTTCCCGATACGCTTGAAGTCCTCGTAAACTCTCGCGCCGCCCTTGGAGTGGAACATCGGCTTGATGTCGTCGCGTTCCTTGCGCGACAACTCGCCGACCTTCGGCGTGCGGATCGCAATCACTGGCAGATTCGCATTCATCGCCAACTCCTGCAGATTCGCGGCGGTGAAGCACTCGCGCACGTCGGTAAATGCGGGCAGCCGCAAATCGGGCTTATCGATGCCATACAACCGAATGGCCTCGTCATAATCCATGCGCGGAAAGGGCGTCTTGATTTCACTGCCTGCAGCCGCGAACGCCGCGGTCAGGAATCCTTCAACCACTTCCCACACGCGCTCCGCCTGCGGATACGACATCTCCAAGTCGATCTGGGTGAACTCCGGCTGGCGGTCGGCGCGCAGGTCCTCGTCGCGGAAGCAGCGCACAATCTGAAAATATTTGTCGAATCCCGAGATCATCAGGATCTGCTTGAACATTTGGGGCGACTGCGGCAGCGCGTAGAACGTTCCCGGCTGCACGCGGCTGGGGACCAGGTAATCGCGCGCCCCTTCCGGTGTGGACCGCGTCATGAAGGGCGTTTCAATCTCGAAAAATCCCTGTCCGGAAAGATAATCGCGGATGGCCTTCGCGACCTTGTGCCGTAGCTCAATGTTGAACTGCATCACGTCGCGGCGCAGGTCGATGTAGCGATACTTCAGCCGCGTCTCTTCATTGGTGAGTGCCGTGTCCGATGGCAAAAACGGCGGTAGCTTCGACTCGTTCAGAATGCGCAGCTCTTCCGCCACCAATTCGACTTCGCCCGTTGGCATGTTCGGGTTGATGGTGCTGGCATCGCGTAGCCTCACCGTACCGGTCACCGCGATGACGTACTCGTTGCGCAGAGTTCCAGCTTTTTCATGGATCGCCGCGTCGCGATCGGCATTGACCACAACCTGCGTCACGCCCGTGCGGTCGCGCAGATCGATGAAGAGCAGGCTCCCGTGGTCACGCCGCTTGTTGACCCATCCCATCAGCACGGCTTTCTTGCCGGCGTCGGACGCGCGCAGCGTCCCGCACATATGAGTCCGTCGTAAATCTCCTAAGAAATCGAGCAAGGTGTGTCCTTCACAACTGAAAATTAGAGCAGAGTGCCGAAACACAAGATTATAAACGGTCTTTTTTGTGAAGGACTTGCGGGCAGCCAGAAACCAGAGCGTTCGCTTTCCGGAATCAGACCTGAAATTCAGAGAAATGGATGTCCTCCCGGCTATCCCAACTCCGCGTTGGGCATCTACTATTGGTAGGATGACCGCAGCCCGGCCCCTCGACGAAATGCCGCAACCCGCGCCCGTTCTGCGCCTTCTGGTCGAGCTGCCTTCATGGCCTCGCGTGTTCTTCGGCAACCTCCGCGATCTCGTCTTTCCGCGCCGGCTTCCTCCGCTCGAATTGCGTTCCGCTCCAGCGCCGTTCTGGCCTGATGTGTTCGTGACGCGCCCGCTTCCCTGGGCTCGATTTCTTCAGTCGGTCGTCTATCACGCCGTTGCGTTCGCGCTGCTGATCGGACTGACTCGCTTCTTTGCGCTGCAACCCCAAGGCGTGGCAATGCCAACTTTCGACCACTCGCAAGTGATCTACTACCAGCCGTCGGAATATCTTCCACCCCTCGATACCCGCACGGAGCAATCGGAGCAGCCGCAGAAAGCGGACCCTGAATTCTCGCGCCAGCCGATCATCTCTCTGCCTCCTGAGGCCGACAACCGATCGCAAACCATCGTCACGCCGCCGAACGTCAAGCTGAAGCGCGACGTGGCCCTGCCGAACATCGTGGCGTGGTCCGACAAGAGAGAACAGCCGCGGCTCGCGATCCCTCCCGTTCCCTTGACCCCGGCCGCCGAGATTACGCGAATCGCACCTCAGATACAGAACTCCGTCGTAGCGCCTCCCACTGACGAGGCCGATATCAGGAATCGCCGAAATGCGCCGTCGCTGCACAATTCGGTGGTAGCTCCGCCGCCGGATCTGCGGGCTTCGAACGCAGCTGCTTATCAGGCTCTGCAACCTGCGATCGTCGCGCCTCCGCCGAGCGTCGAGACCGCATCTGCTCGTCCAATCGGTGATCTGAACATCGGACAGAGCGCCGTGATCGCGCCCGCACCTCAACTCCCGGTTGCCGAACAGCGCACTGCTTCGGGCTCGGGATCTAGATCTTACGGCGTCGGTGGTGGTCCGCAGGTCGTTGCTCCGCCCCCGTCGGTTTCTGCCGCAGGATCTTCCGGAGCGTCTTTTGGAGAGCCCGGCCGTGTCATTGCGCTGAATCTGCATCCCGCCGTAGGCGCGCCACCTGACCCGCCAGCCGGGAATCGCCGCGGTGCCTTCGCCGCTACTCCCGAGGGCCATGCCGGAGCATCCGGCGCGCCCGGCGCCACCGGCAACGGCGGCAATAAAGAAAGCGGAAGCGGATCGTCGCGAAAGGGAACTGGTGACCTACCGGCGGGACTTTACGTTGGAAGCACGGCGGCGAAAACTTCGCCCGTGGCGGGCGAACCTGGCACGGCGTCGACCAATTCGGTCAACCCGAATCTCATGGCGAGCATCCCGCCGCCCCGCGTGACCAGCACACCGCCGCGTCCGGCGCAGCCCGGCGACTCGACGAAACTCTCCGAAGCCGAACGCTCCGTTTTCGGAAACCGCAAATTCTATTCCGTCACACTCAACATGCCAAACCTGAATTCGACTGGCGGCAGCTGGGTCATCCGCTTCGCCGAGCTTGATCGCGACTACAGCAGTCATGATTTGAGCAACGACACACCCGCGGCGGACCTCTCCCAGCCGATGGCCACGCGCAAGGTCGATCCTAAATATCCCATTCAGCTCATGCGCGAGAACGTTGCTGGCACGGTGATCCTGTACGCGGTCATCCACGCCGACGGCACAGTTGGGAATGTCCGCATCCTGCGCGGCGTCGACGACCGCATCGACCAATACGCCAGCCAGGCAGTCGCGCAGTGGCAGTTCCAGCCCGCCACGAAGAACGGTGCTCCAGTTGACGTCGAGGCGACGTTCCAGATTCCGTTTCGACCAGCGCGGGTAGGAACCAATTTCTAGTTTGTGGGATGTTCTTTCGGTGCGCTAGGTGGGGAACAATCCGTTCTTCAGTGCCCGGCGCCCTTGCGCTTTTCAAGTGCCGAGTAAATCGCGGGATCGGTGCAGACTTCGTAGTACTTCCGCTCGGTCCATCCCTTCACTGAGAAGTCGGCAGCGTCGATCCGCGGAATGCGGCTCTCGCGGACCACGATCTTGCGGAAGATGTCGCGATCCACCGGGACCGTAGCGCTGAAGAGGTGGTACTCCCCTTTATCCGACGAAGCCAGGGACGCTGGCAGCTTCACCTTCAGGGGCTCGAGCGTAATCTCTTTCTCCAACTTGCGGAAGGCGGTTTCATTCATGCGGATACCGCCCAGGTTGAAGCTCAGAATCACGTCTTCCGGGTTGCCATTCTCGTCCAGTTCCGCCGCCTGAAACGCGTACACGTGGAACGGCCCCGCCTGCGGCTCCATCACCTTGCGGGCCCGCTTGTTGCACGATGACAACCGGTCGCTCTCGTTCAGCGCTTCCGAAATCATAATCTGGTGCTCGCCGTCCATCAGATACAGCGGGGCCGATTCCTGCGCCGTAATGCCCAGGCCTAACTCCAACTGGGGCATGCCCGAGCGCTGCATCAGTTCGTTGTACCCGCGTACGATCTCAATGATCTCGCGCGCCAGTACGCACATGCGGCTGACTGCCAACCCGGGCTCGCCCTCGCGCTCCAGAATTGCCAGGATGATGGCGTCGCCTTCCAGAAATACTTTCTGCGCGCCGTACTTTTCCAACAGCTTGTTCACCGGATCGTAGAAATTCAGGCTGAAGTACGATGCCGGATTCAGCCCCTTCTCCATCATCGTCCGCGTCAGCCGCGTCGAGTCGCGGACGTCGGCCTTGAGGACTACATGGCGCAGCACCTTCTCCGAATCGGTCTCTCCCTGTTCCTCGGGAAGCAGAAACTCGTAGAGCGTCCCGTTTACCCGCGACAACTCCTGCAACCGTTCGTTGCCCACCAGGTTCACGGAATCCAAAGCCGCGTTCAAAATTTCGAGCCGCCGCAGATCGCGGTGATAGTGGAAGAAATCTCCCAGGAACCGCGCAGCCACCTTCGCCCGTTCGGCCCCGCGGCAACTGGCGACCTTGGCCACCGCCGCGTACAGGCTGTTTGGCGAAAGTCTGCCCTCCTGAATCATGCGCTCGACCCGGTCACATTCCGTCCGGTCGATCAACGCATTCTTCAGCTGCTGCGCATTAATGCGGGGCGCATACTCGCTCAACAAGGGCACCACGTGATACGAAGCGATCACGTTTTCCATGACGCGCTCGTCTTCCAGAAGCCGCACCCACTCCGCTAAGCGCTCCTGTTGGGCCAGTCCTTCGTCGGAATCTTCCGGGGTCCCCGTTCCCGCGAGTTCACGCGCGTTCTCCGGGACATTCATCCACGAGTCCAGCGTCTCCGCGCTGACCTCTTCGCCATATTGCGAACGCAGAAAGCTCGAGACTACCTCCCGCATCCGGCCGTAGCGGTCCGGATCGCGGTCCCAATTCCCCAGCATGACGTAATGCTCGGCGCACAAATAGTCGTCGCGCCCGTCCTCGGAGAACAGCAGCCGGTTCAGAAACAGCGGATACGTGAAATAGCTGCCACCGCTGGTTTCTTCCCCGAACAGCGACCGCCGGGTGCGCGCCAGTGTGCTCTTCTCTACCTCGCGCAGCGTCTCAAAAATTTCCTGCCCCACTTTGCGCAGGATGATTCTTTTTCGCACCTGGAACGCCGCCAGTCGTTCGCGGTACTCATGCGCCTTGCCCTGCCGCATGTTGTCGTAGCTCTTGATCAGCACGCGGCAGCGCTCCAGCACCTGCGAAAACTGCAGGTTCATTTCCGCGCGCAGAAACTTGGTGACCGCCAGCCGCGCCAGCAGATCGACCGACACCTTGAATTCCTTTTTGGCTCGATTGAGGGATGCGACCTGCAGTTCGGTCAGCGCCGCCTTCCACCCTCCGGGATCATTCTTGGGCCCCGCAGGTTTTCCCGCCTGACGCGTCATCCACGAAGGACCCTGAGTCGGTCGCGAGGACTCTGCCGACAACAATCCTTCCAACTCTCCGTGCCGCGCGATCAACCGCGCAATGTGCGCCCGCGCCAGCTCCATAAACTTCGCACTGAGCACCACATCGTGCCGCAGGTTATCGACGCCCACCGAGATTCCGTCGAGCGAGACAAAGGGCGTCGAAGCAGCCAGATTCGGCGGCGCCGGTTTATCGGGCGCTCCACCCAGTCGAAAAATAGGAATTCGCGGCATTCCTGAGTCAGGAGTCTATTCGGAAGTTGCTGATTTCAAACGGACATGTCGAGGTTAGCATGCGGAGAAGCGCCGCTAAAGTTACCTAGGTTACCGCCTTAACCCATTGATTTCGTTGTCCGGAAGAAGAGAGCCTCAAGTCTGCACTGCCCATGTGGGGACAGCCGCCATCGGCTGTCCGGCCGGGCAAAGCCCGGCTGTTGCTCGGAGATGCGACGAAGAAGAATGCAGCGAGGAAACACCGCTAGTCGATATTCGCGCCCGCTACTGACTCTTCACCCGCGCCGCCTCAAACTCATCGCCCTTTTGCCATCCCACGAGTTTGGGCAGACTTGCGGCTTCCCATCCCAGAGCAAAGCCAAACCGCGCCATCGCCGAATCCCCCACGAAATCCATCTCCGGATGGTATTCATCACTCGGCTGGTGATAATGCTTCTCGACGTAGTCGCGCTCCTGCTCAAGTCCCCAGGCTTCGGTGTGCCCCTTGTACTTCATCCCTTCGTTGATAGAGAACGAAGGAATACCCACCCGCGCCAGGCTGAAATGATCGGAGCGGTAGAAGTGTCCCGCCTCGGGCAGCGCATCCGGACGAATCGCCAGTCGGAACTCCTTCGCTGTCGCTTGCACCGACGGATAAAAATCCGTCCGCTCCGCCCCTGAGACTTCCACTTCCTCCGGCGCTCCCAGCGGCTTCACGTCGTCATAATTCAAATCCAGGGCGATCTTTCCCGCCGGAACCGGAGGATGCTTCCCCAGATACTCAGACCCCAGCAGACCCTGCTCCTCGGCCGTGACCGCCGCAAATATGATCGACCGCCGCGGCCGCTGTGCCGCCGTCCCGAATGCCCGAGCCACCTCCAGCAGGATGCCGCATCCCGTGGCGTTATCGTCGGCGCCGTTGAAAATGTTGTCCCCCGGCATATCGGGACGAATGCCGAAATGATCGTAGTGTGCCGTATAAATCACCGCTTCGTCCGCCATCTTGTGATCCGCGCCGGGCAGAATCGCCACCACGTTGTTCGATTCAAAATTCCGGACCTTGCTCACCATGTGCGCTTTGAGCCGCGCCCCCAGACTCACGGGATGAAAGTCCTTGGTCTGCGCATCTTTCAGCATTTTTTCCAGATTCATCCCAGACGCCGACGCCAGCCGCGATGCGACATCCCCATGCACCCACGACGCCACCTTGAGCGCCGGCCCTTCGAGCTTCAGATACGACTTCTCTCCGGAATTCGAGTTCCGCACCACTTCCCACGGATAGCTCGCCATCTGCGTCTGGTGGACCAGAATCACTCCCACCGCGCCCTTGCGCGCCGCCTCTTCATACTTGTAGGTCCAGCGCCCGTAATAGGTGAGCGCTTTGCCCTTGAAGAACTTGGGATCATCTGAAGGAGGCTCGTTCACCAGCATGAGAAGGACTTTGCCGCGCACGTCGAGGCCTTTGTAGTCGTCCCAGCCATACTCCGGCGCCTCGATGCCATAGCCCACGAAAACGATGTCCGCTTCCACATCCGACTGCGCCTGCTGCGTCTGGTCGTAGGCCACATACTCGTCGAGCGGCTTCAGATTCATGGTCTCGCCCTTCTTCGGAACGAGAGAAAATGTGGTCTCCGGCAGAGTCGTGATCCCCACCAGGGGAACCTTTTGCATGTACGTCCCGTGATCGCCCGCCGGCTTCAGTCCGTATTCGGCAAATTGCGTGGCGATATATTCCGCCGCGATGTCGCCCCCGCGCTGCCCTGTCCCGCGCCCCTCCAGCAGGTCATGCGACAGATAGCGCACGTGCCAGCGAATATGATCCGGCGTGATCGTCTCCAGCGCCACAAACGCGGGCCCCGGCAACTTCACCGACGGCGCACTCTTGGCGCCCTTCGAGCCGCCAGCACCGGCGCCGTCGGCCCACGCGAGCAGGCTGGCGCACACGATCAGACAGGCCGAAACGGTTCTCAGCTTTCCTTGCATAAACAGGTCTCTCCCCCAAAACCAAGCGGCGCGCTTGCTGGAAGCCTTTTTTCTGTAGGTCTACAGGAATTGTAAAGGAGGCCTCGCCGAGGTTGGACGAGAACCGACGCCCTCGACCGCACGAGAGTGCACCCACTCTCGGAACAAAGCACCCGCCCGGACGTGTCCAAATGCGCGGAGTAACTCTCTGTGATGAGCTTGGTATTGCTTGTGTGGGGACGGGCGCCTTCGCCCGTCCGCCGAGCGCAAGCTCGGCGATTCTTTCAGCCACCGCCCCGGCGGCTAGTTTTTCGACCCTCAACCGGCGCGAAAGTCCCGCACATCTTCGCCGGGCTTGAACATCACCGCAGGAGCGATCTGTCCCGCCGTGGCCATCCTGCGATTGATCTCCTCGAAATCTGCCTTGAGCCAGCCCACGCTGGAAACTTCAATCTCCCCATCCGTGGCGACCCAGAAGATGGTGGGAACGTTCGTCAACCCGTATGCATTTGAGGCAGGGTAGGAACGCGTGTCATCGAGCAGAACGGGAAACGTGATCCCGAATTCCTTGTTAAACGCCGCCGTCTCCTTGGCGTCGTTCTGAGAAATCCCAACCAGAGTGACTCCCTTGTGCCCGTAGATCTTGTATAGCCTCTCGAAAAACGGGAGCGCATACTGGCACGTCGGACACGACACCTTGAAAAACACCAGCACCACCGGCCGGTGCGCGAGTTCGTCACTCAGCGAGATTCGTTTCCCATCCAAGGTTTTCAAATCAAATTCCGGAGCCTTCGCCCCAGTGGTCAATGCCGCCATCGATCGTCCTCCAGTTCGTCCTTGCAGACTGTCTCGCAGCCAGCGCATGAATCTCCCCAACCTTCTATGTTAGATGATGCAACAGGCCATTCGGATGGGGAGGAATGATCTCCGCCTTTCGCAGAATTTTCCTCGCCAGTCCCGTGAGCGCAACCCGCGGCAAGCGCTCCACGGCGATCCACTCTCCGCCGTCTTGCTCCACCGCACCCACTCGCCACACCCGCACGTTGTAATCCGTGACGGTGATCGAATGCTTGAGCGTGAAGCTGGCATCGGCACGGTCACCGCTTCTTGCTTTTTGGTGGCGCAGCGCTTTCAGCGCTGCGATCCTGCCTGCCCCATTGGACCGGGCTTTAGCCCCTGGGGCACCTCCATTCACCTCCGGCAATTCCCACATCCCCGCCATCAGCCGCGCGTCCCGCGCCCTCTGCACCAGAAACACTTTGCCCTCGCGGCACGCCAACGCGTAATGAATCTCCCGCTTCTTCTGCCGCGCCACTTTCGCCGCGCCCGCCATCTCCCCGCGCGTCGCGCACCACTCCACCACCGGACAAGTCAAACATGCGGGCGCCCGCGGCGTGCACACGGTCGCTCCCAGTTCCATCACCGCCTGATTGAAATCTCCCGGACGTGCCCGATCCAGCAACGTCTCCGCTGCCAGCCAGAATTCCTCCCCAGCCAGCCTCTGCCCAGAAAACCGCTGCAGCACCCGCTCCACATTCCCGTCCACCACCGCGACCGACTCACCAAATGCGATGCTGGCAATCGCCGCCGCCGTATACCGCCCAATCCCGGGCAATTCCCGCAATCCCTCCACGGTCTCCGGAAACTTCCCGCTCAGTTCCCGCACTACGACCTTCGCCGCCGTGTGCAGCATGCGCGCCCGCCGGTAGTATCCCAGGCCACTCCATGCTGCCAGCACAGAATCTTCCCGCGCGCGGGCCAGTTTCTCGACGTTCGGAAACCGCCGCAGAAACTCGTGATAGTGAGCAATCACCGCAGCAACCCGCGTCTGCTGCAGCATGATCTCCGACAGCCACACCCGGTACGGATCGTGACTCTCGCGCCAAGGTAGATCGCGCGCGTGCGCGTCATACCACGCCAGCAGTTGCGTACGAAACATTCGATCCCGCAACTCGGCGTGCGACTGTGCTTGCGAACTCATGGCTGGAGCCCGCATTTTACAGCAGGGAAGAACCTGACCCGCGCCAACCCGATCCGCGCGAGGCTCCGAGCGAACCACCGAATTCCGCCACCCGCCATTGACCCGGTCCCTCAGGCACGAAATAATAGCCCCTGCCTGGCAATCCGCAACACCGCGTGAATCCATTCACGCCGAGTCATCACGAGGAGCACCATGAACGACTTCAACCGCAAGGTGGAAGACGCTTCGGCGCGTGTCAGCCATACCATCAACGAAGCCGCCGAGCGCCTGGAAAAAGAGATTCCCGAATTCATCAAGTACCTCAACGACGAAGTTGTTCCGGCGGTGCGCACGCACTCCACCAAGGCCCTGCGCACAGCCTCGCAGAAGCTCACCGAATTCGCCGACTACATGGAGCAGCACCGCCCGCCCAAATAGCGCAGTCAGGCACTCGATCCGCAGGCTCGTCGCATCGCCGCGATCGCTTCGTCAGCATCGCCATGTTCCTGATCGTCCTCATCACGATTCTGTTTCTGAGTGCTTGCGGTCATCCCAAGCAGGCGCACGTGAACGTTCCCCCGCCTCCGCCGCCGGCCTCAACACCCGAGCCGGCCGAGTCCCGACCCACAGCAAATATCCCGGCTGCAAAAGAAAGCGCTCCCCCCCAAACTGCCGAAGACACCGATGCCGACCTCGCTGAGCCCACGCTCCCAGCTGACGCCAAGCCCCTTGCCACCGAGACCGGACTCGCGAGTTGGTACGGTCCGCCCTACCACAACCGCCGCGGATCAAACGGCGAAGTCTACAACATGCATGCCATGACGGCCGCGCACCGCACCTACGCGCTCGGGTCCATCGTGCGCATCACCAACGTCAAGACCGGACAGCACGCGCTGGTCCGCATCACCGACCGCGGCCCCTTCATTCCCGGACGCGTGGTCGATCTCTCCCTCGCCGCCGCGCAAAAACTCGACATCTGGAAGCCCGGCGTCGCCAAAGTGAAAGTCGAATTGATGCAGTCGGCCGCGACCGCCGGTGCACCCGGAAAATGGGCCGTGCAGATTGGCGGATTCCCCCACGAACCCGCCGCCACTCAACTCGCCGACCACCTCAAGCGCCGCTATCACACCGCCAAAGTCCTGTGCTTCAACAGTCCCGCTGGAGACTGGTGGATCCGCGTCCGCGTCCTCGACGACGACCACGAGCGCGCCCAAAAACTCGCCGCCGAAACCGCAACCCCCGAAGGTGCAGTCTTCCTGGTTCGTCTCGATTAGGTTTATGTGGCGCGGGCGCCCCCGCCTAGACAGAACGGCGAATTGCCACTCGAGAAATCTCCAACCAGCAGCCATTGCCCTTGACCCGACGCGCCATCGGATAGAAACTTAGCAAGCCATGACTGATCCCAACTGCCTTTTCTGCCGCATCATCCGCGGCGAGATTTCCTCAAAGAAAGTTTACGAAGACGATCATGTCTTCGCCTTCGAAGACATCAGCCCCAAGGCGCCCACGCACGTCCTCATCATTCCCAAAAAGCATTTTGCTGGATTGAAAGAGGCCGAGGTCGCCGACGCCGAAATCATCGGCCGCTGCCACCTCGCGGCCGCCCAGATCGCCCGCCAGCGCAACATCGAGCAGGGATACCGCACCGTCGTCAACGTCGGTCCCGGCGCCGGACAGTCGGTCTTCCACCTCCACGTCCACCTGCTCGGCGGACGCCCCCTCGCCTGGCCCCCGGGATAGCCTCAGCTGCCGTTCCGCTCGCTCGATGGAATAAAATGGAGGTTGAACGAAAACAACACCAGATTGATGGGCACCGTGTAGTCCGCCGCAAGGTACAGAGTTGACGTTTCTCCGGAGCCTATCCGCCGCACCGTAACCTGACCAGGCTCCAGTTCAATGCCGTGTTCTTTCGCCTTGCGAATTACCGCACGAGCCGCGTCCTCATCTGAGCCCGGCGGCACAACCACTCCAACATGGGCGCCCGCCTGTGATCCCATATCGCGCAGGTCTTCTTGAAAGTTCATGTTCGCTACCACTGCCGAACCAATCTGCCAGCCCGTCCTCAACGCGAGAACAAGAGCGACGATGCCGAGAATAATTTTGAGATTTCTCATGATTAGCGATGTTTCCTGCGGGCACCGAATCGCGTTTTCGGCTGCCCTGTCGCTTACTTGTAGAACGGCAGATTATGCCACAGAGCCGCTCTCACCCTGCGTTCACCCTTCACCAAGGTAACGTCGACACTGCATTCCTCGCTTAGTAGCATCAAGCATATCTAATAGCTTTTTGGTCGAATTGCGAAACCTTCGCATTGGACTTCATGATGAGTTATCGCCCGTGCCTGACCCGTATGAACCGCCTCTTTTTCAAAATAACCTCTGCCCGTGTCGTCGCCGTGGTTACGCTGCTGGCCGCTTTCTTCCATGGTGCTGGTGCGTCGGCCTCTGACGGAAAAGCGCAAGGCGCCGCCTCGCCGTGTGCATTCTCGGATGCGCAATTCGACACCACAACCGACGTTCGCGCCCTGGACGAATACCGTACTGCCATTGCCCAACTGCTCAAGCAGGAAAAATTCGCGGATCTGGACTGCCTCGCCGACGCTGCCCGGGCCGGCAAAACGAGATTTTCGGGTGGTGGCTGGAAGCTTCGCAACATCTATATCGGGCTCGATTCTCCCCAGCCCGGTCATCCCACGCAAGAGGATTGGCTTCGGCATATGGAACTCGTCCAACTCTGGGGAAAACGTAACCCCAGCTCCGTCGCGGCTCCGATTGCGTTAGCCGAATCGTATGCAAGCTACGCCTGGGACGCGCGCGGCGATGGCTTTTCCAATAGCGTCAGCGAAAGCGGGTGGAAGCTGTTTGGCGAGCGCATGGCAAAAGCAAAAGCGATTCTCGATGAGAACTCCGCTCTTGCCAGTAAATGCCCCGACTGGTACATCACCATGCAAAAAGTCGCCCAGGGACAGAGTTGGGAATTACCCCAGGCTACTGCTCTATTGGAGCAGGCTATTAAGTTCGAACCGGAGTATTCATACTACTACCGAATTTACGCCAATTATCTTCTGCCCAAGTGGAGCGGGGAAGACGGCGATGCCTCGCGTTTTGCCGAGGAAGCCGCCAATCGCCTAGGTGGACAAGCCGGCGACATCCTCTATTTCCAGATTGCCGAAGCGATTGCTTGTGGCTGTCAGGAGCCCGAGTTTAACCACTTTTCCTGGCCTCGCCTACAGAGCGGTTTTGCTGCTCTAGAAAAGAAGTACGGGGTTTCCATGTTCCTGTTGAACTCCTTCGCGCTCATGGCGGTGAACTCCCAGGACTGGGTGGCTGCGGATGCCGCGTTCAAGCGCATCGGTGACAATTGGAGCGAGGAAAAATGGACCACGGAGGCCTGGTTCAAGCAAAACAGAGACACTGCTACTCAAGCTGCTCCGATGCAGATCCAAGCCCGCGCCACCCGGAAGGAAGCTCAGGACAATATGAAAACTCCGGAAGGCCAGGCTTTTCGGAAAGACGTCGAGCAAAAACTAGCTGTTTTCGAAAATTCCTGTCTGAAGGAATCTGGCAGTGACCAGCACAAGGTGGAACTGTTCTTGAGAATCGGAAAGGACGGCAGCGCGGAGAATGCGCAGACTCAGGAGCGCCCCGACACTTTCGCTGTCTGCATGATGCGCGGTCTCTACCTGTCGTTCACCCGCAAGGAAACTCCATTTGCAGCGGCACCCCAGGCGGCTTATTGGGTAGTTGTGGAGTTGGATCCTGCGACCTTGGCCGCATCCGCGAAATAGCGTACGCCGGCGAATCGTGAATCGGGGAATTCGCTCGATACCCGGTCGCCTGGCCTCCAGGGTAGAACTGGCGATTAGCGGCTGGAGGCAGTTCCGCACCCGTTCTTCCCGGGTACGGTGCGGTAGGCGATGTGTTCTACTCCATCCTCAGCGTGACGGCCGGATCGATTCGAGTGATCCGCAAGGTCGGCAAGAAGCTCGCAGCCACGGCAATGATCGCAATGACTACGGGAACCGCCATCAGAGTCAGCGGGTCATAGTCGCGGACACCATAGAGCTCACTGCGCAAAACACGAAGGGCAACGAAAGACAGCGCTAGTCCCGCAATCAGGCCGCAGCCAGCGGCCACGATGCCTGTAGAACCAACATCGATCATCGCCTGACGAATCGAAGACCCGAGGGCCATGCGGATGCCAATTTCGCGTGTCCTCTGCACAACGAGGTTCGAAACCAACCCGTAGATTCCGACCGCAGAGAGCAAAAGCGCCAGCCCCGCCAACACCCCGAGGAGATCCACCTCCACTCTTTGATACAAGAGGTTCTTCGCCAGGATATCGTGCATCGAGTGGAACCCGGAAAACGGCAAGTTCGGGTCAACCTGGTTGAGGGCCTTTTGCATCGCGGAGGTAAGACCCTGCACTGGTCCCGCAGTGCGCACAATCCAATTCGGTTGGAACCAGATATGCGCGACGATGACCAGCCCTTGTTCCATCTGTGTGGCCGGAACATAGATCACAGGTTCAGTCGACATCGGTGCGTCGCCACTTATGCCGGGACGCTTGGCGACGTTAGCTACGACTCCGACGATTTCATAAGTATGTTTCTCGATCTGAATGTGGCGGCCAACCGGGCTCAGCTCATCGAAGAACTTGCGAGCAAAATCGACATTGACCACGGCAATGGACTCCGAGGTTGGCGTGTCGCTTTCGGCGATGGAACGGCCGGCAAGAACCGGTATTCTCAGCACCCGAAAATATTCTGGGCTGGCGTAGGCAACGCTCGAGCCCCCCTCCTGTCCAGCGAATTTACCGTCCACAATCTTTATGCCGTCATTGAGGCCGCGTTCGTACGGGACACTCAGTCCGACCGCCGCGTCTTCGACACCCGGAATCTGGTGCATCGCAGCGACGCTGCGTTCAACCAGATTGTGAAATGCCGCGGCATCCCGATAGCGGGCATCGTCGAGCGAAAGCGTCGCTGACATCACATTGCTGGCATCGAAGCCCGGTGGCAGGGTTTCCAGGTATATGAGACTGCGGACCAGCAGACCTGCTCCGGCGACCAGCACAACCGTGAGCGCGACTTCGGCGCCGATCAGCAACTGACGGAGGCGGCTGGAGCCTTTTGCAACGGAGTGGCTGCTACTCGCCATCGACGACCGCAGATCGACTCTGCGAATCTGCAGAGCAGGCAGCGCACCAAACAGCAGGCTGGTAAATAGCGAGGCTCCAAACGTAAAGGCCAGAACACGGAGATCCACGGACGCACCGCCGAGAGGCATCATGGAGTCGGGCAGAAATCCTGGCAACGTCGAGAGAAGGCCTCGGGCCAGCGCCAGTCCAATCGCGGCGCCAACCAGCGCCAAGACAAAATTCTCTACCCAGAGTTGTCGGAGGACGACCCACTGGCTCGCTCCCAGAGCGAGGCGCGTTGCGATCTCTGGAGTGCGGCGCGCGATCCGCACCAGCGTCAGCCCGGCGAGATTGGCGCAGGCAATCAGCAGGATCAATCCCACCGCAGACATGAGCCCTAGAATCGGACTCCGCATTCCGTTATCCAGGTTCAGAGCGTTGGCAAGCGGCATCGCATAGAACCATGCCCGTCCTTTGGACTTGCTCATCTCGTCAAACCAGGGCTTGCGGACGCGGGCCAGTTCGGCGGAGACCTGTTGCCACGACGCACCTGGAACCGGGCGCATTATGATCTCGCAGTTATCTCCTCCGCACTCTCCACTCTGATGCGGCTGTAGAGGCGTCCAGAGATCCGCAACCCCGGTGGGTTGCGCACGCTCTGGCAAAACTCCGACGACCGTGTGGGGTTCGCCTTTGAGGATGACTTGCTTCCCGAGAGCCTCCGGATCCGAACGTAAGAAAGATTGCCAGAGTGCGTAACTCAAAATCACGGCGCTCGGCCCGTTGGGCCGGTCTTCTTCGTCTGTAAAGCCGCGGCCTAGGAAAGGCTGAACGCCGAGGACATCGAAGTAATGTGCAGAAACCCGCATGTTCTGAACGTAGCGAATGTTGACGCCCGATCCAGAACCGGCTTGCAGATTAACGCCGCTGGTCCCTCCGAAAGAAGCGGCTCGCACCGAGGGCACACGGTCCCGAACCATCTCCCAAGTTTCCCCGTCCTGACTGGTTTCGTCCTGATGCTCGAACTGCCCTGACTTGGACGAAAAGCCTTCCTGGTGCAGCACGAGAACAGCGAGACGGTCGGGTTCCGGATAGGGCAGCGGGCGCAATAGGAAGCCGTTGAGCAAACTGAAAACCGCCGTGTTGACGCCCACGCCCAGCGCGAGCGTCAGAGTCACGGCCAAGGCGAATCCTGGGTTCTTGTGCAGTTGTCGCACTGCCAAGCGCACGTCCTGAATGAACATGGCTGCACCTCGATTGCACACAGGTAGCACTTGGTTCGCCAGACGGTTCTGCAAGTATTCGATTGATATAAAAGCAGTTGAAAGGACGAGGTTGAAATCACGCGGAGCGGATTGTTCGATGTTGGAATCGAGTGTCCGGGAGTGGACAGGAATGCCACCGCTCCGGGTTCCTCGCCGCGCAGAAAATTGCGCCCAGAGCCTTCACTCCCATGCTCAAGCAGCCGAAATGAGGGTACAATTACTGCCATTTTCGTGGGACAGAAGGAAACCTGTGACTAGCTCGTTGCGGGAACTCGCCCGATTCGTCTTGGCAGGGATCGCGTGCACCGCCGCGACAGCATGTCTGGCACAGTCGTCCTCCAGTCTTAGCCGATCCGTGGACGATTGGCCCTACTACGGTCACGACGCTGGCGGCACGCGGTATTCGCCGCTGGCCCAAATTAATCGCAATAACGTTGCGACCCTAAAGGTCGCCTGGACTTTTCATGTCGGCGACATCTCTGATGGCAGAGGCCATCAGAAGCGCAGCGGACTGGAAACTACCCCCATTCTTATAGATGGCACGTTGTACCTGACCACGGCGTTCAACCGAGTCTTCGCACTTGACCCGGAAACGGGGAAGCAGCGCTGGGTCTACGATCCAATGGTTGAAATCGCAGGAGACTACGGCGACGGTTTGATCAATCGTGGCGTTTCGGCCTGGCTCGATCCTGCGCGGGCGAAAGGCAAGCCTTGCCGCAGGCGAATTTTCGAGACCACTCTCGATGCGCGCCTCATTGCTCTCGATGGCGTCACGGGTGAGCCATGTCGCGACTTCGGCAACCATGGGCAAGTCAGTCTCCGCGATGTCGCGCGCTACGTCCTGGGCCAATACCACATGACGTCTCCGCCAGCGGTCATCGATGACGTCGTGGTAGTCGGCTCCGCTATTGACGACAATTCGCGCGTCGACATGCCGAGTGGCGTCGTCCGGGCCTTCGATGCTCGCACTGGCACTTTGCGCTGGAAATGGGAGCCTCTTCCGCCGAACGAATCCGAATCAGCTCCGCAAGTAGCGGGAAAGACGTGGCGCACCGGCGCGGGGAACGCGTGGTCTGTGATGGCGGTGGATCAGGAGCGAGATCTCGTGTTTGTCCCTACCGGCAGCGCCAGTCCTGACTATTACGGCGGCCTCCGTATCGGCGACGACAAATGGGCCGATTCCATAGTGGCTTTGAAAGGAAAGACCGGGGAGTTCGTGTGGGGATTTCAGTTGGTGCATCACGACCTTTGGGATTACGACTCAGCGTCGCCGCCCTTACTGACCAATCTGCAGCACGACGGCAAAACCTTGCCCGTGGTCATTCAAGGCAACAAGACAGGTTTCCTTTTTGTGCTAAATCGTGACACGGGCGCGCCGGTATTTCCTGTGGAAGAGCGTCCGGTACCTCAGACGGATGTGGCGGGAGAAGTCACCTCGCCAACCCAGCCTTTCCCTCTGTCGCCACCGGCCGTTTCGCCCCAGAAGCTATCCGCCGATGATGCCTGGGGCATCACTCCGGAAGATCGCGAATTCTGCCGCGACCTTCTCAAGAGTCTTCGGAACGACGGCCTTTTCACGCCGCCGAGTCTGCGTGGCACGCTCTCGGTGCCGGGAAATATTGGCGGGATGAACTGGAGCGGCTATGCCTACGACGCGCAACACAGTTTGCTCGTCGTCAACACAAACAACTTGCCGGCCAAAATGGGGCTGATTCCGGCGGAAAAATACTGGGACGCGGCGGACAACAACACAAAGGATGCAGAGTATACGCAGCAGGCTGGCGGACCTTACGGATTGTTTCGCACCTTGATTTTTGCCAAAGCGCATCATCTGCCGTGCACCCCGCCGCCTTGGGGAACACTCACGGCGGTAGACATGACGGCCGGGACGATTCGTTGGCAAGTTCCGCTTGGCTCGCTCGCGCCCGGCAAACCCGCAGTCCCGGTGGGCGCACCCAGCCTCGGTGGTCCAATCATCACGGCCGGGGGATTGGTGTTTATCGCAGGAACGATGATTGATCCTTCGCTGCGCGCCTTCGACGTTGAAACTGGCAAGGAAATCTGGAAGACTGCACTACCGACGAGCGGCGGGGCCACGCCGATGACCTACGAGACGAGGAAAGATGGCAAACAGTTCCTAGTGATCGCAGCGGGAGGGCACCGTGGTGTAACCGAGGAACCGCAGGACGACTCAATTGTGGCGTTCACGCTGCCGTAGGCGATACTTCGGCAGGGGACGTGCCCGGTGACCCTACTGCACCGTCGGTTCCACATCCTCCGGCGCCCCATGCCTGCGCAACAACTGCGGCAGGTTCTGTGAGAATGCCGACCGTGGCAACACCATGTCGCAACCCACTTCGTGGGCCTTCTGCTTCAGATCTCCCTGCACGTGCGACAGGAACCCAATAATCGACGTCCCCTTCTTTAGCTTGCTCTTCAGCTTCGGAATCAGCGTCAGCGGCTTCACGCTCGCCAGGTTCAGATCGAAAATAATCAGCGATGGTTTCTCGTCGCCGTTCTGCGACATCTTTTCCATCAGATCCTTGTCGGACTTCACGAACTCAACTTTCACGTTGAGCTTGCGCGCCGTTTCCTGGATCTTCGCCATGAAGAACAGATCTTCAATGAAGGCAAAAATGCGCGAATTCGTATCTTCGGTGATCGCCGGCAACGGTTCCGGTTCGGGTTGCGGATACTGCGTCGCAAACCCCGGTCTCTGCCGTCCGCCGCCCTTGTGCCCGTTGTTGTTATTGCCGCCGGCCAGTGCTGCCCGGTAGCTGTGATCCATGGGCGCGGTGTAGATGCCGTCTTTGTTCTCCCGGCTCAAGCCCGGGCCGGGCCGCTGTCCGCGCTGGTTACTGGGACGGCGTCCGCGCCGCCTGCGTCGTCCTCCTCCGCCACCACTACCGGAGGGTCTTCCTGGTCCTGCGTTCATAGTCCTCTCAAGCTGTTGCGTGCATGTTGCAGAATTTTACAGATCCCAAAGGCCCCGCCAGTCGCCGGATCCCGCCCTTTCAGGCAAAGCTCCGCCCATCACACAAAATCGGATCTGCGCAATTGCAGGTAGCGACTGGACACACTGTGGAACGAACCCCAACTCTTCCAAGGAACTGCTATTCGAGAATGAAACCTTTAATTCTTAACTCAGTATCGATTTTCCGTTTTATCGGATCCGTCTGGCGCCGCCTCGGATCGGCTGGCGCGGAAGGCCTGCGCGGGAACGAGGCCTAAATGAGAACAACTTCATGGTACTCGCCCTTGCCCAACCGCGCAAGGCCCCACCCGCCCACATTTTGCACAGGAGGCCATGACTAACAGGATTCCGCGCTGGCCTCCAAATGGCCACTCGATGCAAGCCCGGATGCCTCGCTTCACATTCCGCTCGATACCTCTCGCGCCCACTGCTGCGCCTGCCAGTAAAGCCCGGCAACCTCCTCGGTCTCCAAACGCAGGCTCCGGCTCAACTCCGCCGCCGCGGTCCACTCTCCGCTCTCGTGCGCCAGCATCAATTGGAACACGGGACGCAATTCGCTCGGCTGCCCCAGCAGCACCGTCTTGGTCGCACGATCCAGCGGAATTTTATTCAGCACCTCCGCCATCGGCATTTCCATCATGGCATCGATCAGCGACAACAGTCCCAGCAGGAATAAATCCGACTCCCCATGCTGCACTCGCGGCGCCAACAACTCGCCAAACCGCCCACGCACCAGCGCCGACAGCACCAGGTCGCTAGTCTTCTCCTGCCCCGCACCTACGGCCGCCACCAGGCGCACCCATCGGCGCACGTCGCGCTCTCCCAGCATCGACAGCGCATGACGCACCGAATGGATCTCGCTCTGAAACCCAAACATCGCCGAATTCAAGTACCGCAGTAGGCGGTAGCACACCGATGCCTCCGCCTTGATCAGCTTTTCCAGTTCTAGCAATTCCAGGTCCGGACGCGATACTTCCTGCAGCATTCTCAGATAGTTCATCCGGTTTGCCGGCATGTCGCGCGTATTCATCATCTCCGGACGCCGGAAAAAATAGCCCTGAAAATATACAAACCCCTGATCCCGCGCCCGTACAAATTCCTCCCGCGTCTCGATCTTTTCCGCCAGCATCCGGCAGCGCCATGGTCCGAACTGCTTGATCAACGCCACCTGCTGCTCTTCGGTCGTCAACTGCATTTCGACCTTGATGATGTCCGCCATCTCCGCCAGCGCTTCCCGCGGATCGTTGGCGACGTAGTCATCCAGCGCGATCATGTATCCCGCTTCTTTCAATCGCTGGCACGCCGACACGACATCCGGATCCGCGGGAACCGATTCCAGAACCTCCACCACCGTCGACGTCGAGGGCAGCAGGGTGACCAGTCCCTTGATCAGTGTGTCCCGCGTGCAATTTACAAACGCACGTCGCCCGTCGCACAACACATCCAGTCCCATCAGCAGCGTTCGGTCCAGGGTGGCTCGCGACGCTTCATTCGAGTCGCCGTGAAACGCATTCTCCAGGCCGTCGCGAAACAGCAGTTCGTATCCGAATACCTTCTCCTCCCGGTCAAAAATCGGTTGCCGCGCCACATACCGCAGCGGCTTCGCATCCACCACCCGGGCTTGCGCTACAGCTTGTCCACCAGAAATGTTTTCCACGTCATTACTATCGGCAGCAAATCGAAAAACTAAAGCCCGCAAAGAAGCGGCGTGTCCTCAGTGTCCTCTGTGGTTTAGTCCGGGTGCCCCATTTCTGCCACGTTCTTTGTGGCAGAAGTGGGGATTTTACCGTTGGGTGGAAGTCGTGCCCGTATAGAATGATCCCCGCTCTAAGCCCGAGGCCCGAGGAGGCCCATGCCCGATTCGCCCCACTCTATCCCTAAACCCAACGCCGCCAGCCCCAGTATGCAGCGCCAGTTCGAGATCTACCAGTTCGGCCTCGCAGGGAAGAAACTCTCAATCCCGATTCCACTCGCGCAGCTTGAAAAGAAAGCAGCCGAAGCTCTCTCCCCGCAGGCCTACGACTACGTCGCCGGAAGCGCCTCCGGAGAACGCACTGCCCGCGCCAACCTCGCCGCCTTCGATCGCTGGCGGATCGTCCCTCGCATGTTGCGCGACGTTTCGCAGCGCGACCTCACCATCGAACTCTTCGGCCAGACTCTCCCGGCGCCAGTTTTGCTCGGCCCCATCGGCGTGCAAGGCATCATTCACCCGGATGCGGAAGTTGCTGTCGGCCGCGCCGCCGCATCGCTGGGTCAGCACCGTGTCTTCCCGTCCCATCGAAGAAGTTGCGCAAGCCGTGGCTGGAGCCCCGCGCTGGTTCCAACTCTACTGGGGCAAAGATCATGAACTCACCGCCAGCCTGTTGCAGCGCGCGGAAAAGTCAGGCTACTCCGCTCTCGTCATCACCCTCGACACCGCCATGCTGGGATGGCGCGAACGCGATCTCCAGCATCCTTACCTTCCATTTCTTCTCGGCGACGGACTTGCCAACTACTTCACGGATCCCGTCTTCTGCTCGCGTCTTCCGCAGCCGCCGTCCGCCGATCTCGCCGCCGCCATTCGACTGTGGGGGACGCTGTTTTCGAACACCGCTCTCACCTGGACCGATCTCAATTGGCTCCGCCGCCAAACAAAGTTGCCGATCGTGCTGAAAGGAATCCTCCATCCCGACGACGCCCGCCTCGCGCTCGACCACGGTGCCGACGCCATCATCGTCTCCAATCACGGAGGCCGCCAGGTCGACGGAGCGATCGCCGCACTGGATGCGCTCCCCGCCGTAGCCGCCGCGATCCAACAGAAAATCCCCATCCTCTTCGACGGCGGCATTCGCTACGGCGCGGACGCGATCAAAGCCCTGGCCCTCGGCGCGCGCGCCGTTCTACTGGCACGTCTCTATGTCTGGGGCCTCGCCATCGCCGGCGAGCAGGGTGTGCGTGACGTTGTCCAGAATTTCCTGGCGGACTTGGACCTAACCATGGGCCTAAGCGGCCTTCGGTCGGTGAGAGAATTGGACGCGTCGATCCTGACGCTGGAGAGATGACGTCGAGAACTCGATGGGGAGAACTGAACTGGGGGAGAACTGAAATGGGGTAGAACTTGAAGTGGGGTAGAACTGAAGTGGGTGCCCCATCCTTCTCGCGCTTTTTGCGAGAGGGTGGGGATTTTGACTTACGCTTCATCCGCCGGGTGCCCCATTTCCCGCGCGATTTGTGCGCGAGAAAGCCTGCCCTGAGCGGAGTCGAAGGGTGGGGATTTCCTAAACCCGCTGCACCCCGCCCAGCCCCGCGAGCGCAGCCACAATCTTCCCCGACCACTGCACCACTTCATCCTCGCGCAGAGTCCTCTCGGGAGTCTGAAACCGCACGCGCAACAATGCGGAATACTTCCCAGCGGCAATCGATCCGCCGCGGAAAATCTCCACCGGACGGAACTCCCGCAACTCCGCGATGCTCAATCCCGCAACCGCCGCTCGCATCTCTTCAAACGAAACCTCGTCGCCAAACACAAACGAGAAATCCCGCTCCACCGCCGGATATTTCCCGAGCGGCATGAACTTCACTGGCCGCAGCCCAACCGTATACAACTGCTCCAGATCAATCTCCGCCAGAAACACATCCTGCCGCAGCTTGCGCGCCCCCGCCACTTCCGGATGGATCTGCCCAAACTGAGCCACCACCGCGCCATTCACCCGCGCCCGCGCCGATCGTCCCGGATGAAAATAATCCGCCGTCTCCCGGTCATAACTTACATCGCCGGCAAACGCCGCCAGCAAATTCTCCACATCGCCCTTGAATCCGCAAAACGTTTCCGTCGCCGCCGCATGCTCGCCCTTGCTAACATCGAGCGCGCCACCCGCAGGCAGCGAGCCGCGCACTGCCGCCGCCGTAGCGCCCAAACAAGCGCGCCTCGGTTCCACCCGAGTCTCGCCCGACAACTCATACACGTTGGCGATCTCGAACAGCCGCGCCTCCGCCACATCGCGATTCAAATTCCACGCCAGCATGTCGAGCATGCCCGGAGCCAGCGAGGTACGCATGACCGACGCTTCTTCGCTTAGAGGATTCTCCAACTCCAGAACCTTCGCAGATGAAAACTTCTCCGCGTCGGCATGCGAAATGAAGGTCAACGACAAAGCTTCGTTGTATCCCAGCGCCAGGGCCCGCTCGCGCAAAGTTGCATCCATCGCCGCATGCGGCAACTCGACCACGGCGCCGCTGTACGCCGGCAGCGTGTTCTCAAACTTGTCGTATCCATGCAGCCGCGCGATCTCTTCAATCACGTCGATCTCGCGTTCCACATCCAACCGCCAGCTCGGGATATGCACGCGGAACTGCTCGTCACTCTGCCCCTCGGGAATCAGCGAAAAGCCCAGCCGCTTCAGCAGTTGATAGATCAGCCCCGAGTCCAGACCCTCGCCCAGAATGCGCCGCACGTCGCTCACGTGCAGCACCACCGGAGCCTGGTCCATCGCCTTCGAGACCACATCGACCACGTCGCCAACCAGTTCTCCGCCTCCCGACTCCAGTATCATCTGAGCCACAAGATCGCAGGACAGCACGGTCGACTCGAAATCAGCCCCGCGCTCGAACCGGTGCGACGCGTCGGTGTGAATTCCGTGGCGCCGTGACATCTTCCGCACAATCCCCGGATCCCACCACGCCGACTCGATCACGATGTTCCGCGTCTTCTCCGTAATCATCGTGTCGTACCCGCCCATCACTCCGGCCAACCCAACGGGTTTCTTGGCATCGCACACGACGAGATCTTCGGAAGTCAGCTTGCGTTCCACCCCATCAAGAGTTTTCAGCGTCTCGCCATCCCGCGCCTTCCGCACGATAATCTTCCCGCCCTCAAGCAGGTCCATATCGAACACGTGCGTAGGCTTGCCCATCTCCCACAAAACGTAATTGGTCGCATCCACGGCGTTCGAAATAGGCCGCTGATCGAGCAATTGCAACCGGTGCGCAATCTTCTCCGGCGAAGGCTTGATGCGAGTCCCGCGAATCACGCGCGCCGAGAATCGAGGACAAAGCGCAGGCTCCTCGACGGCGATCGGAAAAGGCGCGTCGTGCGATGCTGTGGGTGCCCCATTTCTCGCGTCCTTTGCGAGAAGTGGGGACTTGTCGCTGACGGCCGAAAGCTGCTTCAGTGGCAACTCATAAATCGCCGCCGCCTCCCGCGCCACGCCGTAATGATTCATCGCGTCCGGACGGTTCGTCCCGATCTCCATCTCAAACACGGTATCGACGCCCATCCCACTGATCCCCTCGACCGAAATCCCAACATTGGTCAAGTCCTCAGCCAGTCGCCGGTTGTCGACCGTGAGATCGACAAAGTCGCGAATCCATTGTGGAGAAAGCTTCATTCCTATTTACTCTGTCATCCTGAGCGGAGCGGGCCGCTTCGCGAAGCGAATCGGCCTGCGGAGTCGAAGGATCCCTGGCATCCCAATCGACCGTCGGCCATCCAGGGAATTCTCGCGATTCCTTCGCCGCGCTAACTGACAACTAAGAAAACTGCTGCAAGAACCGCACATCCCCCTGAAAGAAATACTGCAAATCATCGACGCCATACTTCAGCAGCGCGAGCCGGTCCACGCCCATCCCAAAGGCAAATCCCGAAACCTTCTTCGGGTCATACCCGTTGTCCTTCACAAACTCAAACACATTGGGATCGACCATCCCGCACCCCAGCACTTCGATCCACCCCGTCTGCTTGCATGGACGGCACGGGTCCGCCCCCCGCTTCCCGCTCCCACCGCAAATGAAGCAGGTGACATACAACTCCGCGCTGGGCTCAGTGAAAGGGAAAAACGACGGCCGGAAATGCGTCTTCACCGACGAACCGAACAGCGCCTTCATGGCATGATCGAGCGTCCCCTTCAAATCGCCAAATGTAATGTTGGTGTCGACCGCGAGGCCTTCGATCTGATGAAACATCGGCGAATGGCTCGCGTCCGGAGGATCGTTGCGATGCACCGTCCCCGGAATCACAATCCGAATCGGCGGCCGCATCTTCTCCATCGTCCGAATCTGCACCGGAGAAGTATGCGTGCGCAGCAGCAACCGCTCACGCTGTGGCTTCGACTGCTGCCCCGCGATGAACAGCGTGTCTTGCGTATCCCGCGCCGGATGGTTCGGAGGAAAATTCAGCGCCTCGAAGTTGTAATAATCCGTCTCGACGACGGGACCTTCAGCGACGGAATACCCGAGCTTCTGGAAGACGGAAACAATCTCGCGCCAAGTGCGCATGACCGGATGCTCGGCTCCAATCGGCCGCCGCACCCCAGGAAGGGAAATATCAACGCGCTCAGCCACAAGCGAATCCCCGCCGGAGCCCGCGACGTGCGCGCCCTCCACGAGTTCCGTAATCCTCGCCTTCAACTCGTTGACGCGAATCCCCGCCTCGCGCTTCCCCTCTTTCGGCGCGCCCTTCAGCCATAACTCATTAATCTGCGTGAGGATTCCGTTCTTCCGCGCCATCCACCGGTCGCGAAACGCTTTCAGTTCCGCATCACTGTGAACCTCGGCAGCTTCGCCTGCACACGCACCGATACACTCGCCCGCAGCCTTCTCCAGCGCCGCCGCCGAATAATCAGTCAGTTTGGGAACGGTGTATGCCACGATGACCCGGACTACCGTTGTCTGAGATTACGCCCTGTCATCCTGAGCGCGCCTTTTGCGCGAAGGACCTATGCAACTCGCCGCGAACTGCACAGGTTCTTCGCTGCGCTCAGAATGACAAAGCTAGTGGATAACGATACGAAATGAGAAGCCAGTCGCTCCGGAAGCCGAGAGCCGCTCTACGCTGCCCCGCCGATCGCGCTCTTGGCCTGCGTCGTCAGGCTGGCAAATCCCGCCGGATCTTTCACCGCCAGGTCCGCCAGAATCTTGCGGTCCAGTTCGATCCCTGCCAGCTTCAGCCCGTGAATGAACTGGTTATAGCTCATCCCGTTCAGCTTGGAGGCCGCCCCGATGCGCACAATCCACAGCGAGCGGTACTGCCGCTTGCGCTGCTTGCGCCCCGAGTAGGCAAACTTCAGCCCGCGCTCCACCGCTTCTTTCGCCGAGCGGTACAGCTTCGACTTAGTGAGGAAGTACCCGCTTGCGCGGTCTAATATTTTCTTGCGTTTGGCGCGGCGTTTGGTTCCGCGTTTTACACGAGGCATGGTGTTCTCCTTTTTTAGTTCCACGTACTGGCGGCTGGAGGCAAGGACGATTCGCCATGGCGGCGATCTCTGGCCTCTTCACACACCCCTGAATTGTGCGATTGGGTGATTGTGCGATTAAACCCTGTCGCAAATGGTTTCAATCGCTCAATGACTGAATCGCCAGATCGCTCAATTCGTCTTACTGGTACGGAATCATGCGCTTGACTTTGCGCTTATCGCCATCGCTCACGAGCGCTGGCGATCCCAGATTCCGTTTTCGTTTCTTGCTCTTCGACGTCAGAATGTGCCGCAGGTGCGATCGCCCCCGCTTCACCTTCCCCGTCCCGGTTACCTTGAAGCGCTTGGCAGCGCCCTTGTGCGTTTTCAATTTCGGCATAAAGTCCTCAGAAAACAGCCGTCAGCTTTCAGCCCTCGGCTGTCAGTTTCATTTCATTCTCGCAGAATGTCAGATGACCGCTCAGGCGAGACCTTTGAATTCCCCCTCTTAAACTCTTGTCATTCCGAGCGCAGCGAGGAATCTGTTCTGTTTCTTCCCTACGACGCGGGCTTGGCGACCTGCGCCGCAGGAGCGCTCGGGCCGGGCGCACTCTGCGCCGCAGCCTTGTGCTTCTCTTCCCTCTGCTTGTCTTTCTCTCGCTCTTTTTCCGTCTTCTTCGGCGCCAGAATCGCATGAAGTGTGTTCCCCTCTTGGCGGGGGCGAAACTCCACAATGCTGTGCGGCTCGACGTCTTTAATCAGACGTTCCAAAATCTGGCGGCCGAGCCCGGTACGCGTCATCTCGCGTCCGCGGAAGAAAATGGTCGCCTTCACCTTGTCGCCTTCGTCCAGAAAACGCAGCACATGATTCTTTTTCGTTTCGTAATCGTGGTCGTCCACATTGATGCGGAACTTGACCTCTTTTACGGTGATCGTTTTCTGGTGCTTCTTGGCTTCGCGCTCTTTCTTTTCCTGCTGGTAGAGATACTTCCCGTAGTCCATGATGCGGCACACGGGAGGCTGCGCGGTAGGCGAAATCTCAACCAGGTCCAGATTCTTTTCGCGGGCTTTTTTGATGGCTTCGTAAGGCGGCATGATGCCAAGCTGCTGCCCTTCGTCGTCAATCACGCGGATTTCGCGCGCCCGGATACGATCGTTCGTGCGGATAAAACGTTTATCGATACAGTCCTCCGTGCTCTAAGCGACTGAGAATAAAGAATTATAACATGAGGATTCCCGGAGAGCCCGTCCGTTCCCGTGGATCCGAGGCATGCCTGCATTTTTGCCGACGGGGGATTCCATATACGGTCCGGCTTGGGCGAAAATAAGGTCTTAGCCGCCCGACGCGTGGGAGCTAAAGACAAGCGAGGCTTTTTACCATGTGCAGAAACATCAAAACTCTGTTCAACTTCGATCCGCCCGTGACCGACGACGAAGTTCGCGCCGCCTCGCTTCAGTTCGTCCGAAAAATCACCGGCTTTAACAAACCGTCCAAGTCCAACGAAGCCTCGTTCCTCGCCGCAGTCGACGAAGTCGCGGCGATCTCAACCCGCCTTTTGCGCTCGCTCGAAACGACGGCCCTGCCGAAGAATCGCGAGGAAGAAGCTACCAAGGCAAAAGCCCGCGCCGCGGAACGCTTCGGAACGTAATCGAGTTTGCCAACCGCGCTCGATTCTCTCGTCTACTCGATTTCTCTCTTCTAAAGGAAACACCCTATGCCCATTCAGCCTTCGGAACAGATTCGCCCCTTAACTTGAGCTCAAACCTCGATCGGCCTCACCGGGTTTCGACCCAGGATTTCGCGTGGTCTACAGTATGTAGGGTATCGAACGCTCCTGCGAACTCAGGCATTCTACAGAACAGCCACTGGTCGACGCGCCTACTTCTTGCCATGCACACGCGCCGCCTCGACGACCGAATCCGAAACCTCTGCGCCCAGATCACCGAAGCCACAGACGGGGAACTGGAAGCGATCCTGCAGGACTTATTGGGAGCGATCCACGAGAAAATTGAACGCCTCAGAAGCCTCGCCGCCAGTCAGTTCCTTGGCCGCAAGCCTGCCAAGGAACGGCGGACCATTCCCCCTGCCTAGACTCGCAATCGCGAATTGCAGCGCATGGCCTGCCATCGCCATCATCCTTCCGATCGTGGCGTTCCGCACCGCACCACGGACCGGACAACTTTTTCGAGTCTTCGGGGTTTATGCTCATACGCCCTTCTGAAGCAACAAATCTTCCGCCCCCGTGAGGCTCGGATGACCCCTGATGAACGAGAGCGCATGCAATTCCTCTGCGAGCAGATCGCCAAGGAAGAAAATCGCGAGAGGTTCACCAACCTGGTCCATGAACTCAACGAACTGCTGGATCACAAGGTGCAACGGCTCGATTGCCCCGCAAGCAAGCCGGATCCAAAATTGCCGATCTGAATGATGGGATTATGGAATGACGGAATGATCGAATGAAAGAAATTATGGAATGACCGCAAGCTCCTTACGGCGCTTCCCAGTCCACCGAGTACACATCCTGGCTCCCGGTATTCCGGAGGAGCAGCGGTGAATCATCGGGTGCGAGAGACAGGGCGCCGCCGTAGCGGCCGGTGGTCGCAAGGCTCTTCAGATCCACGACCTGTTCCGTCTTGTGGTCGCTGACTCGAATCCGAACCACCGCATTCTTGCCGCGGTAATCCAGCACATAGACATACTGCCCGTCATGCGACCAGTTCAGCCAGCTCAACGAACCGTTGGCCAGCTCGGTCCATTTCTGGGTCTGTGAGTCAAACAACATCAGCCGCATCGAATCCGCCGAGAACGCAGAGATGTAACGGCCGTCCGGCGACCATCGCGGCGAATACAGCCCTTGCGAGTTCGGCAGGTCCGTGACCTGGCCGCTGGCCACGTCCAGTACATGAATCGCGGACGACGGATCATTCGACTCGTTGCTGAACACAATCTTCGTCCCGTCCGGCGACCAGTTCGGGTCCAGTTGTTGCCGCGGATCCTCCGGCATCAGCTGCCGCGGACTTCCTCCATCCATGGAAACTTCATAGATCCTCGCCGGTTTGGCTGCACTCAGCGCAAACTCGAAGAAAATGATTTTCTTGCCATCGGGAGACCAGCGCGGCAGCACCGGATACATGGGCGGATAAGTAAGCTGCTGGCGCTCGCTTCCGTCCAGTTTGCTTCGCCACAGCGAGCCCTCACGGTAGGCAACGTAGGTCACCCACTGCCCATCCTTCGAGAAGGCAACATATTCCGCGGAAATTCCGCCGAGAAACGACGCGAACTGTCCGGTTTTCGCGTCGAACCGCATCAACTCGCCGCGGTACGTCTGCCCGATCATGAACAGCTTCTTGCCGTCTTTGCTCGGCAGAGGATACGACAGCGACAGCGGGCTCGACGTCAATGCAATGGGCTTCGGTTCAGAGTGCATAAAACTGCTCTTTTCCGCGAGAGCCCAGATCTGATTTTTCGATTGAAATACAAAGTACTTGCCGTCGGCAGTCCACTTGCCGCAACACTCATCCGGCGGATCGTGCCAGCCCTCAAGGAAGCGCTGCAAATCCGTTCCCGTCGCGGATACTTCCCATGTGAGTTGCTGCCCGATGGTCCCGGCACTCTCCGTAGTATCGAATCGCAAGTGGCTGCCGTCGGGCGACCATGCCACATTCTTGATGTCGCCCTTCACAGCCAGCAGTTTTCGCGAGTCCGTTCCATCCGCTTTGGCGACGAACAAATCGCCAAGATTGCTGTACGCCAGCAGCTTGCCATCCGGAGACCATGCGGCGGTTTCTCCCGATGCTTCGCCCAACCGGCGTGGAGAACCACCCAGAACTGGCAGGCTCCAGATCGGCCCGCGCGGAGGCGCGCCCCGCCCATCCACCACCAGAAGTTCTGCCCCACTCGGCGACAGGTCCACAGGAACCATGTCAGCGGAGGGCATGATCGACATCCGCCTCGGATCGCCGCCCGTCACCGACATCTCCGCGAGCCCATGGAACGCGAAGCTTCCCGAGCTTCCCACGCCTACGCCCAGGTAGAGTCTCGAACCGTCGGTCCCAATCAGTGACTTGGGCTGGCCGTCATGAGAAAGCTGAATGTAATTCGAGACCTTGGGAGCCGCAGCGGGCAGCATCCAAAAATAAGCGAGCACCGCCAGGGCCACAATCGCCAACGCCGCCACGGCGAGCACCGCGCGCAAGCGTTCAGAGTCCCTGTCCTTCGCGCCATTTTTGCCGGCGGCAGGCCTGATCGCATGTGCGCTCGAAGGTGCCGCGATCCCCGAATCCGTGAGCGATTCCAACGCGAACGCAAGATCCGACGCCGACTGAAACCGTTGCTCCGGGTTCTTCTCCAGGCAGCGCAGTACTACTCTCTGCAGACCCGCGGGTGTCTCGGGCGCAAGTTCCGAGATCGGCGTGGGTTCCTCGTTCAGGATCGCGCTCATCGTGTCGGCCGATGTAGGCCGGCCGAACGTAGCCTGCCCCATCACCATCTCGTACAGGATCGCGCCGAAGGCAAAAATATCAGTGCGATGATCGGTCGCCAGTCCCCGCACTTGTTCCGGAGACATGTAGCCCACAGTTCCCATCGCTACGCCCGGGATGGTCAACGTCGGCGCCATATTCGCCAGGGATTCCTTCGGCTGCACTACCTTCGCCAGCCCGAAGTCCAGAATCTTGACACGCCCGTCTTTGGTGACGAATAGGTTGTCGGGCTTGAGGTCGCGATGGACGATTCCTTTTTCGTGGGCCGCTGCCAGGCCGCGCGCAATCTGCACTCCGTAATCGATCGCCTTGCGCAACGGCAGCGGCCCGCGCCTCACGGTCTCTGCCAGCGTCATGCCCTCAAGCAGTTCCGACACCAGATAGGGAACGCCCGCGTAGGTTCCCATCTGGTACACCGCAAGAATGTTGGGATGATTCAGAGCCGCCGCGGCCTTCGCTTCCACCTCGAAGCGCTGCAGCCGCTCCGGTTCCGACAAGACCAGCTGCGGCAGAACTTTGATGGCCACATCGCGCTCCAGCCGGGTGTCGCGCGCGCGGTACACCTCGCCCATGCTGCCCGCCCCAATCGGCGAGAGAATTTCATATTGACTGAGTCGAGTGCCAGAGGCCAAGGGCATGGGTGCGGCAATTATAGCTCCCATGTAAAACTATTCTGCATTGAAACAAAGTTGCCGAGACCTGCCGCCATTTCATTGACACACGGCACATGCGCCTGTAATCTCGCGAACTATCGGCACGAACGCAGCTGCAGGGGTGATCCACACGGAGGTTCAATGAAGCTACTAATGGAGACCCGCGAGGTAGGACGCGTCACCATCGTGCGCTGCAAAGGACGCATTGTTGCCGGCGGCGAGGTTGAGGCCTTGCGCGCCCATGTTGCTCATCTGCTGCGGGACCGCCGGTCGCTCGTTCTGCATCTCGGCGAGGTCGCATTCATCGACAGCAGTGGCTTGGGAACCATCGTGCGGACTCTGACCAGCACGCGCCAGGCGCACGGCGACATGAAACTCTGTGATGTTCCCGAGCCCATCCGCAAAGTGCTGCAGTTATCCCATCTGCACAAGCTGTTTGATTCCCACGAATCGGAAGACAACGCGGTGGCGGCGTTTTACCGCGCGCCCGCCAAGTCTGAGAAGCCGGTTTCCACCGGACGCAGCGTTTTATGCATCGACCGCAATGCCGACGTCGTCACTTATGTTCGCGAACTCTTGCGCAACGCCGGCTACGATGTTCACACCAGTAACAACTTGCGCGATGCTCTCATCCTGATGCGCGTCTCGCGTTTTGATCTCCTGTTGTTGGGTGCGGAACTCGCTGGCTCGCCTGCGACCGAGAAATCATTCCGCGATCTCTGCGCTTCCAGCCCCTGCATCGAATTGGGAGGCGATTTCTCCACGCTCGACGCCGGCCAGGCTGCGTCAGCCCTGCTGGAAAAAATCGCAACCCACCTGCAACCCGCCTCATAGTAGCGCCGCCGTCCCGGCGGCTGTCGTGGCGGCGTCTCGCCGCCACAGCCGGTAGTCAGTTGACTCACTCAGGTTCCCAGTCTATCCGCCCCGCCGTTCTGCCCCGCATCCCTCCCGACAACAGTCACTGCCCAGGAGTGTTCAATTTTGAACAGACAGAGCAGTGTGCACCCGGGCAATCTTATCTATAAGCTGGCAAATTGGGCGGCCTGTCCCGTGTCAGCGCATTAGTCTGACACTTAGACACTCGCAACTTGGGCCTGAAGTAGGCAGGAGGCCACAATGATCCCGACGTCTCCCCGTAAGAAGGTGATTCTGTGCATCGATGACGATGACGCCATCTTGCGCTACGAGAAGGCGCTGCTCGAAAGGCATGGGTACGACGTTCTCACCGCATCGTCTGGAGAACAGGGGCTGCGACTTGTGGCCATGTGCCACTGCGATGCCGTGCTCCTCGACTACGAGATGCCCGGAATGAAAGGCCACGAAGTTGCCTCTGAAATAAAGCTCAGACGGCCGGACCTTGTGATCATCCTCCTCTCCGGCAGCGATGTGCCCATGCAGGCGCACGCTCTGGTGGATGCTTTCGTACCTAAACTGGAAAGCAGCCGCCAACTTCTGCCGATGATTGCCGAGCTCTGCAGCCGGAGTCCGGACCCAAGGCGCAAACAGGAGAGTGCTTAGCCCCGGCGATCCCACAGAACGACCCTGACGTCGTCCCAGCGCATAAGAACCCCGAAAGTCCCCACAACCCGAAATCTTGTCAATAGGCTAAAAGCACCCGATTCGCCCCATCCCTTTGCCCGCAAAGCAAATAGATTTCTGGCCAAATGTCCACTTTACTTGGCCCAAATTGATAAAATAGAGATATAGACTAAAAATTCTCGAAGGGAACCAAAGGCGCAGCCTCCAGGCTTGCGCCTTTTGTGTTTTTAGGCCGAATCCATGGGCAGCAGAAGAACGGTTAGCACGAAAACAGGCAGCAAGAAAATCTCACACAAACTCGTTACCGACAAAGTCCTCCCACCCCACCGCCGCCGCTGCATCATCATCAAAGACCCCAAACATCGCGGCGAGTGGACCGAACTCAATTTCATGTCCCGCGTCACCGAGCGCGGATTCAACGTCTCCAAACCCTGGGGAGACTCCACCCGCTACGACTTCGCCGTCGAGCGCCGCGGACGCTTTCTCCGCGTCCAGGTCAAATCCACCATCGCCCGCCAGGACGGCGGATACATCGTCACGATCAAGTCCGGCTACCACTATTACACCAGCCACCAGGTCGACTTCTTCGCCGTCTACGTCATCCCCGAAGACGTCTGGTATATCCTCCCCGCCAAAATCATCACCATCCTCCGCAGCAACTTCCTCCTCGCCCCCCGCCGCCCCCACCAAAAATACGAACCGTACAAAGAAGCCTGGCATTTGCTGTGGCCCCGATACCGCCATGGACGAGAGCGGTGAAAGCAGCGGTGGACGAACCGTGAAAGAGCGGCCCTTCAGGGCCGCGTACGCCGTAGAGAAGCTATCGGCCTTTAGGCCCTGAGGCACCCCTGAAGCGCTCCATGAAGATAAGCCGCAAAGTCCGCCCTAACCGCAGCCGCGAAGCGGCGAAAGATTGCAGCCCACGACGTAAGTCGTGGGTGAGCGAGCCGGCCACCACCCAGCCCCGCCGGGGCGAAAGAAAGACCCACGCCTCGCGCGACTGCGTCCGTCACCGTGGAAGAGCGCGCAGATCTTGCCTCATTTGCCGTTTAATGGCGGAAACGCTATCTTGAGTTGCAGTCACTCCGGTTCAGCTAATCTAGGATTTTTGCAATCGATAAATGCGTCCCGTCATTCAAGTTTCCGCAATCCGGAAAACCTACGGCTCCACTGTGGCGGTCGACGAAGTTTCGTTTGAGGTCAACGACGGTGAGATCTTTGGTTTGATCGGGCCCAACGGCGCGGGAAAGACCACAACGATGGAGTGCATCGAGGGTCTGCGCACGCCCGACCGGGGCGCCATCTCGGTGCTAGGTCTTGATCCCTTTAACGACGTTTACAAGCTGCAAGAGCGGATTGGAGTTCAGCTTCAGCAAGCGCAGCTGCAGAAGCGGATCAAAGTGTGGGAGGCTGTAGACCTCTGGGCTTCCCTTTACCAGAAGAATTCGATAGACGGCGAACGGTTGCTCGAACAGCTTGGCCTTATTGAGAAGCGGAATGCCTGGTTCATGACCCTCTCGGGCGGCCAGAAGCAACGACTCTTCATTGCGCTTGCGCTGATCAACAATCCGGAGGTTGTGTTTCTCGACGAGTTGACCACCGGGCTGGACCCGCAGGCGCGGCGGGCCATCTGGGACCTCGTGCGCGGCATCCGCGAGCGCGGCAAGACGGTTTTCCTGACCACTCATCTCATGGAGGAGGCCGAGCGGTTGTGCGACCGGGTGGCAATCATCGAACACGGACGCATCATTGACATCGACAAGCCGCAGAATCTCGTGAACCGGCACTGCCCTGAGCGTACCGTCATCCTCGCCACAGACGACCGAAGGGCAGGAGACTCCTTTCGAACTATCCCGCGAGTCGAGGCGGTAAGCCGCAGCGACTCGCAGTTCACGATTCGGGGCCGGGGCGACGATCTCGTCACCGAGGTGATTCATTGTCTCTCCGAGAATCGCATCCGGGTTACGGACTTCCGCACGATTCTCCCCAACCTTGAGGACGTATTTCTCAAACTGACCGGTCACTCGATTCGCGACTAGGCGTGATTCATGATGCTTCGTGGACTCTGGAAATTGACATGGATCGAGATCAAGATATTCCTCCGCGAGCCGCTGGGGGCGTTCGGGACGATTGGTATCCCCGTTTTGGTGTTCCTCGGAACGGGTCGGATCGTCGGCCGCAGCGTCCCCCGGGCCTCGCTCGCCACCAGCACTTTTATGACGGCCGGTCTGCCCGTGCTGGCCTCGGTGCTGATCGCTATCAGCGCCGTGCTGTCGCTGGTCACCATCATTTCGATCTACCGCGAGGGGGGCATTCTCAAGCGGCTCCGCGCCACTCCCCTGCGCCCGCAGACGATCCTCACTGCCCACGTGCTCGTCAAGTTGCTCCTCACCGCGGCCACGCTGGCGTTAATGGTACTCGCCGGCAAACGCTATTATCCGATCGGAATCCACGCTCCGCTGTTCGGCTTTACCATGGCGCTTCTAATCAGCACCTGCAGCATCCTGTCTATCGGCTTTCTCATCGCCAGCATCGTGCCCACGGCGCGCTTTGCGCAGCCCATCGGCGCCGTCATCATGTACCCAATGATCGCCGTCTCGGGACTCTTTGTGCCGGTTACATCGCTGCCGCCGGCGCTCCAGACAGTGGCCAGAGTTGTGCCGCTAACCTACACGGTGTCACTGCTCGAAGGGATTTGGAAGGGCGACGCCTGGTCGGCTCACCTGAGCGACTTGGCGGCACTGGCCGTGGTGTTTATCGTGTGCACGTCGCTCTCGGCGAGGGTGTTTCGCTGGGAGTAGTAAGTATTTCTCGAAGCCCTCGAATCTTTTTCAACGCCGAGACGGCAAGATGCCGACCTTGCCGGAAGGGAACCTAAGCCACGCCTTCTTCTCGATGACGTTGTATTCCGGAGGTCAAAAGAACTTCTTGCCCCACCAGTGCGCCATTTACCACGTCGTCAATCTGAGTGCGCATCCAGCAGTTTGCCTTGTGCCGTCCGCGCAAGCGCAGCTTCAGGTAGTTGTCGGTGAGGGCTTCGGTGAACTCACCATCGGCGTCGCTACCCACGACGTTCAGCGTGATCGCTTCCACTGGCTTGCCGACGAAACTGCGCATGAACTCTAGCTTCTTCTCGGCTGCCAACTCGCGCAAGATGCGATTCCGTTCGCGGGCCAGGTGCACTGGAACTTGATTTGTCATCGCCGCCGCCGGAGTTCCTGGGCGCGCGGAGTACGTGAAAACGTGCAGGTAGGTGAACGGCAGCCCTTCGATCATGCGGCGCGTGGATTCGAATTCAGCGTCGGTCTCGCCGGGGAATCCGACCATCACGTCGGCGCCGATCGCGGCGCTGGGCATGGCCGCGCGAATCTTCTCGATCTTCTCCCGATAGTGCCACGGACGATATTTGCGATGCATGCGCCGCAACACCGCGTCGCTGCCGGACTGCATGGGCACGTGCGCATGTTTCGCAATGCGCGGTGACGAAGCGACCAGCGAGATTAGTTCGTCGCTCCAGTCCATCGGCTCGACCGAAGAGATGCGCAGTTTTTCGAGCGCAGTCTCGGAGAGAATGGCGCAGATGAGATTCGTTAGTCCTTGGTCGTTAGACGCTGGTTGTTGGCGAGCTTTGAGAGCTGAAGGCCGAGAGCTGACAGCTAGGTCCCGTCCCCATCTCCCCAAATTGATTCCGCTGATCACAACTTCGCGATAGCCGGACTCGACCAGTCCACTCACCTCGCGGAGGATCCGATCGATCTCGAGCGAGCGGCTCTGTCCTCGTACATAAGGGATCACGCAAAAAGAACACCGGTTGTCGCACCCGTCCTGCACTTTGAGGTTGGGGCGCGTACGTTCATTCGCGGCATCGAAGACGGGTGCGGCCAGCAGTTCGGTATGCGCGAAAATGTCGGAGACGAAGATGGAGCTTCCGGCTTCCGGTTCCCGGCTTCCGGGCGCCGCGGTCAAGGTTGTGAGGGGAACGAATGCAAGTCCCTCAGGGGCTAAAGCCCTGGGATGAGAGGCAGGCTCTATCGCAGCGCTAGAAGCGCTGCGCCACCCAAAAACCAAAGCATCGCGCTGCTCAAAAACTGAAGCGTGCCGCTGCGCAGACTCACCAGCTACCCTGGCTGCGGTAGCACTGACGATCTCCGCGAGTTGATGCTTGTGCGAATTGCCGATGACCAGACTCACGCCCGGCAGCGCCGCAATTTCTTCCGGAGCGCGCTGCGCGTAGCATCCCGTCACGACGATGCGCGCATCAGGATTCTGCCGCCGCACTCGCCGGATGGCCGCGCGCGCATCCTGATCCGCGCCCGCGGTCACCGTGCACGTATTCATGACGACCACGGAAGCTTGCGCAGGAGTAGACGCGCGCACGATACCGCGCTCTTCGAACTGACGTTCGAGGGCGGCGCCGTCAGCCTGGGTGGCGCGGCAGCCGAAGTTTTCTACAAAATAGCCAGCCACATCCCTATGGTAACGCAACAACCCGCGTCACCGAGGACGCTCGTCCCACATCTCACGCCGAAGCCGCAGTCCTCCGCGACTGGAAGCATTCCCGGCAGAAGACGGGGCGGCCTTGCGTGGGACGGAAAGGGACAGTCGTTTGTTTTCCGCATCCCGAGCAAGTGGCCTGGGTTTCGACCTTGGTGTAGCGGTAGTTCTGTCCGGGCGCGGGAGGCGCGCCGAGTACCGAGATCCGCTTGGTCTTGCAAGCCTTGCAGCGCTTGGGTTCGTTCTTGAATTGTTTGTCGTGGAAGAAAAGCTGCTCCCCAGCCGTGAAGATGAAATCACTCCCACAGTCGATACACTTCAGCACCTTGTCCTGAAATTCCATCGAGGATGGCTCCCTTCAGCCCGTTTCCGCGCGCCCACCCGCGGGGAAGGAACTGCGGTGGTTCACCGAAAATACAGGTTGTCTACTGCTCCCCCTCTTACAACCCCTGGACTCGGCCCGCCACGCACCCAGGAGGGGCGTGGGTACAACTTATCGTGCTTTTATATGCCGGAGATGAAGTATGAAATTCCCTGCTGCAAGCTCAACTCGGTGGGGGGCCAGATTTGAGCAGGGCCACCCCGGGAAGGAGCGGCCCTCTGCTGCGTTAGTCTTGTTCTTTGCGCGTCTTCTTGCGAGCACGCTTGCGAGCGAGAGCAGCCTTGACACGCTTTTTCTCGCCGGGCTTCAGGTAAAAGGAGTGGCGCTTGACCTCCTTGATAATGTCTTCCTGTTGCACCTTGCGCTTGAAACGGCGCAGCGCGTTCTCGAGGGATTCACCCTCTTGAAGCCTTACTTCTGCCAAACTGACACACCCCCAAACCCGTCCCGATGGACCGAATAGTTATTACAAGGATTTGACAGTAAGTCAAGTGAAAGTGGTCGAAATCTCTGAACAAGGGCCGCAAAATTGCCTGATTGCATCATTTTGAGACAGTCTTGGAACTCCGGAGAATCAAAAAGCAGGCCTGTCCACCCACTTCGCCTTCCTGTCCCACAGTCAGGCAAACTCGGGGCCGCGATCTCAGATTCAACCTGCTGACCCACTTAGTAAATGAACTTCAGGGCCAGTTGGATTTGTCTTGGGGCATACGCCGCGTTCGGCTTCATGAAGTTGTTCGGCAAGGTGTAGTAACCCGGGTAGGGCGCGATGTTGGCGGTGACTGAACTCTGCACGAACGTAGAGGCCGACGATTCCAGCCCGTTAGAGGTTATCGTTACTCGCTGGTTGTCGCGGTTGAACAGGTTGAAGGATTCGGCGACGAGGTTCAGTTTGTAGCGTTCGCCGAAGCGCACAGTTTTCGTGAGGCGAAGATCGGCGGTCGCATAGTCCGGCCCGGTGAAGGCATTGCGGCTGTAGCCGGGGAGTCGGTCGTTGAGGTCGTTGCCGTCCTGGTTGGGATCGCCGGCGACGGTTGCGTTGAAGGGGCGCCCACTGCCGTAGTTCACGACCGTGGACATCTTCCAGTCATTGAAGACGTGGCCGAGAAGTTCGTGTTCGCGATGAAAAGGATGCGGCTCGGCGGAGAAGGCAACAACGAGACGCTGGCGCTGGTCGGTAACGCTGGGGCCGCGCTCGGCGCTGGGCACGTAGGAATTCTGCACGGTGGCGGGCTGTCCCGCGACGAGGGCGTCCTGTCCGTCATCGATAGCGTGAGCGTAGGTATACGAGAAGCGCAGATAAGACCCGCGCGCCACGCGCCGATTGATCGAGAGCGTGGCTCCGTTGTAATAGCTGGAAGCGGCGCTTTGGAATTCGTCGACGGCGCCCAGTTGCGCGATGGGACGTCCCAGAGGATTGATGCAAGGCGGCCACGGACAGGTCAGCGATTGGGTGAACTGCCAGGTCGCGAACGAGTCGACGGTGTAATAGCCGCCGGTGAAAATAGATCCGGTGGAATCGAAGATGGGGTAGGTCGAGGCGACGGGCTCCGGTAGATTCACATCCAGTGCACGGATCAAATGTTCGCCGTGAACGGTAAGTGCAGACAGTGTCACGGTAGTGTGGTTGGTGACTTCCTTCTCCAGCGTCAGGTTGGCTTGCTGCACCCGTGGCGTCACGAAGTTAGGCGCAAAGGCGGAGACCGGGTTGGTTACGCCTTGGGTGAATCCGGCAGGCAGCGCGCAGTTCGCTGCATACAGCGGACAGCTCACGAGCGGGTTCGGATACGTGGGGAAGACCTGGTTGTCGTAATAATTCGTGTTGTTGAGGAATACGCTCGAGTCCGTAATTCCGTTTTCGGTCTGGATCACCGAGTTGTAAATCTGCGGAATACGCACGAAGAAAATTCCGTAACCCGCGCGCACCACCAGCGGACGTTTGTTGCCGATGGAATACGCCAATCCGGCGCGCGGTGCGAAGTTATGAGGCTGGAACGGAACTTTGCCCGACGGCGGGAATAGCGGGTTCGAGAGGAGTCCCGCGGTGGTGAAGGTCTGAAGGTCCCAGCGAACGCCGAGATTCACCGCCAGCCGGTTGGTTACGCGGAGTGTGTCCTGGGCGAAGGCGGCATATTCGTTGGTGTCGGGATGCGAGCTGGCGCTGCCGAAGTTCTGCAAATAGTAGTGCGGAACTTCGTGGGCATAGGCGCGCAGTGGGCTGAGTGGCAGTCCGGCTTCCATGGGTTGGAAAGTGAAAGGATCGACTTTGATCGGGTAGAAAAGGTATTCGCCGCTCTGCTGGCTGGGAAAGAAGTCGTAGATCCACGTGAGGAGACCGTCGCCGCCGAACTTCCACGTGTTCCGCGAGCCCTCGTGACTCATCGTTTCCGCGAGGTGCAGGCGATGCTCCCGGGTCTGGCGGGGAAGCAAGTTCGAGCGCCCCATGCCGTCGAGGATTGTAGGAATCTTGACCAGCACGTCGCTGGTGTTGCTGTAAGACTGCTGGAGGTCCCGCGAGAACTGGGCGCGGAAGTGGCTGATCCAGCGCGCCGAAAGGCCGGAGGTCAGCGATAACGAGGCAGTCTCGGTCGAGACCTGTTCCTCGCCGTTATTGTTGTTGGCGTCGAAGGTGAGGGGGCTGGCGGGATCGAGGAAGACGTTGTTCGATCCCCAGTAGCGCGTGGTGTTGAGGCGCAGCGAAAGTTGTTCGCGCGACGAGAGATTGAGATCAAGCTTGGCATACGATGTGTTCCCGATTTGCCCCGCGGGATATTCTCCGGCAAGCGATGTCAGGTTTGCCGCCGCTGCAAAAACCAGCGCCTGATCGCTAGCTTCGTAGTCCCCGGGAGTAAGAGGTCCGGTTCCGGCCGCGGGCACGACTTTCGAACTGCCGTCGAGGAATTCCACGACGTTGGGGACGTGGAAGATGTGCTGATCGAATCCGGCGAAGAAGAAAATCTTGTTGCGCTTGATGGGCCCGCCGATGGTGCCTCCGACCTGCTGCTGCCGGTTGTGCGGCTTGAACGCAAGAAACGGATCGGCCGCACCGAAGGAGCTGTCGCGAAGGTAGTAGAACGCGGTGCCGTGCACATGATTCCCCCCGGACTTGGTGACGACGTTGATCACCGCGCCTCCGGAGCGTCCTTGTTCGGCGCCGTAGGAATTGGTCGAGACGCGAAATTCCTGCACGACTTCCGTGGAGAACTGGTAAGGCGCGCGGTAGCGTCCGCGGGCCTGGGAGAAGAAGGCGTTGTTGTAGTCGGTGCCGTCGACCAGCGTGGTGTTCTGGAATCCGCGAATGCCGCCGAACGAAAGATCGCCGTTGCTGGAAGAGGTCAGGCTGCGGGGATCCTGCGTGACTCCGGGCGAGAACAGCGCCAGGTCGGGAAAGCGGCGGCCGTTTAAGGGGAAATCGTTGACGGCGCGTTCGTCAAGCAAGGTGGAGACGGTACTGGTCTGCGGCTCGACCAACGCAGGCGCGCCCGAGACCGTTACCTTCTCTTGTGCTCCGGCGACGGTCAGATGGAACTCGAGGAGCGCGGTTCCGCCGACATCGACGTGCAGTTGGGGCGTGACTTGAGGAGACATCGCTGGCGCCGTCACGCGCACTGAGTAGTCGCCGGGAGACAGCAACTCGAAGTCGAACGCTCCGATCGGGGAACTGGTTGCAGTGTAGCGTGCTCCAGTTGCGATGTTCACCAAAACGATCGAAGCTTGCGCGACGACTCCGCCGGCGGAATCGAGCACGGTGCCGCGGATCGCTCCACTCGCGTCCTGTGCCGAGAGCACGGTGGGCATCGTGATCAGAAAAAGGATGAAGGCCGGAACAGAAACCATTCGCGTCGCAGACATGAGGTCGCCTCGAAGTGCGGGATCGAACTCGGAGGGACCCGACGCGCGTTACCGGACGCAAGCCGAGGAGTCCGCGGAGAAGTGCCGGAGGGAGCATCTTAGTCTGACTCGGCCGGAATGCTTCTCCGCGGATATGGAAAACCAAGATTGGTATAGCACGCACGGGGAATACAGTTCTGTGATTGAGGCCGACTTTTTCGGAATGCTTCCCGGAGTGGGAACGCTTTCGGTAGCGCCGCCGTCCCGGCGGCTGTAGCGGGGCCGTCTCGGCCGCGCACCCGAGGCCAAGATAGCCTCTCCATAGCCGCAAGTCCTAAACCGCGAGGTCCCAACCTCCCGATTGAAATCGTGAGGGGACCGCCGCTCTTACGTCAGACCGCGTTCTCATGGTATTTTCAATTTCCTTTCGAAACTATGATTCGATCTTATAAAGGTGTGCGGCCGACAGTTCCTGCGACGTGTTTCGTGGACGAGTCGGCCCAGATCATTGGCGACGTGGTACTCGGCGAGCACGCTTCGGTGTGGATGAACGCCGTGGTGCGCGGCGACGTGCATGAGATCCGCATTGGGGCGTACTCCAACGTGCAGGACAACAGCGTGCTCCACGGTATGAAGCAGCAGTGGGGCGTCTATCTCGGGGAGTACGTCACGGTCGGGCATTCGGTGACGCTGCACGGCTGCGTGATTGAAGACCGGTGCCTGATCGGCATGGGAACGATCATTCTGAACGGCGCGCGCATTGGCGCCGGGTCGATCATCGCGGCGGGCACGTTGATTCCGGAAAAGACGGTGGTCGAGCCGGGGTCGCTGTGGATGGGGTCTCCGGGAAAATTCCGGCGGAAGCTGGAGGCGGCTGAGGACGAGATGATTATGCGGTACGCGCGAAACTATCTTGGGTATAAGGACGAGTACTTGAGGGAGGAGTAGTTAATTCTGAGCGTGAGCACCGAGCATCGACTACCGAGTACCGGGAATTGTCATCCTGAGCGGAGCAGGCTGGTGAGCAGCGCGAACCGGCTTGCGGAGTCGAAGGATCCCTACCACGCCGATGGTGTGTCGGAAGTTTCATGGTGTTCTCACCGTTCGGCCGATGGCGTCGGGTTTCGAAGAGCGGACTCCCTGATAGGCTTGTGGTGTCGGTGCAGCGGTAGGGATCCTTCGACTGCGCGAGCTCATTCGAGCTCGCTCCGCTCAGGATGACAGGGTAAAAGGGGAGACATGATTAAAGCTGTCCGAGGAACGCGAGACCTACTCCCGCCGGAGACGGCGCTGTGGAACTTTGTCGAGGCAGCCGTGCGGGACGTGTTCCGCGCTTACAACTTCCAGGAGATCCGCACGCCCATTTTCGAAGAGACGGCGCTGTTTGCACGCGGCGTCGGCGAAGAGACCGACATCGTCGCGAAAGAGATGTACACCTGGGAGGATCGTGCTCGGGCGGCCAGCGAGAAGGGTCAGTCGCTGACCCTGCGTCCGGAAAACACCGCCGGTGTCGTGCGCGCGTATATCGAGCACAAGCTTTGGGATCGCGGCCTGAACAAGCTCTATTACATCGGACCGCAGTTCCGGCGGGAACGTCCGCAGAAAGGCCGCTACCGCCAGTTCTACCAGATCGGGGCTGAGGTGATCGGTCCGGCGTCGGCGGGGAGCGAGTCTCCGGCGCGCGACGCGGAAGTGTTGGAGATGCTGGCGACGTTGCTCGACCGGCTCGGCATCACGGATTGGAATCTCGAATTGAATTCCGTCGGCACGCCCGCCGACCGTGCGCAGTTCAACGACGCCTTGCGCAAGGCGTTGGAGCCGGTCTCCGCGCAGATGTGCGACGACTGCCAGCGGCGGGCGGTAACCAATCCGCTGCGCGTGTTCGACTGCAAGGTCCCAGAGGATCAGCCGATCATCGAAACGCTGCCGCGCATCACCCAGTTTCTCGGCGAAGATTCCCGCAAGTACTTCCAAGCGGTGCAGGACATTCTGACCAAGGTCGGCGTTCGATTCTCCTTGAACGATCGCCTTGTGCGCGGCCTCGACTACTACACGCGCACGGCATTCGAGTTCACGCATGGAGCGCTGGGTGCTCAGAACGCGATCCTCGGCGGCGGCCGGTATGACGGGCTTTCCGAGGCGCTGGGTGGCCCGGCGGCTCCCGGGATTGGCTTCGCGATCGGCGAAGACCGGCTCGTGATGTCATTGAAAGAGACAGCCGAGGGTGTGATTCGAAAGCCGGATGTCTATGTCGCTCCCATGGCAGGGATGAACGGCGAAGCGGCGCGGCTGGCGCGCGAGTTGCGGCGGCATGATCTGGTCATCGAGTTAGGAGACGACGGCTTCCGGCTGAAGAAGTCGTTTGAGGCCGCGACCAAGGCGGGGGCGAAGTACATCCTGATCGTCGGCGAGAGTGAAGTGAAGGCAGACGCCTTCGCGCTGAAGAACCTGGCGACGGGCGAACAGATTTCGGTTCCGCGGGCGGAACTGGCGGGGAAGATTCAGGGGTAGGAGTAACTCATTTCTGGCGCCGATGAAGCGGGTGTCCGAGTCAAATCCCCACTTCTCGCGCAAAGAACGCGCGAGAAATGGGGCACCCGGTTGAGGATAGTCGTGGCAAAAGCTTATCCCGAGATCGACGCGGCCCTGAGGAGCTTCATTCAGGCGCAGTCTGTGTTTTTTGTCGCCACGGCGCCGCTCGACGCGAACGGGCACGTCAACCTCTCCCCTAAGGGACTGGACACGTTCCGGATTCTCGGACCGAAGACCGTCGCCTATCTCGATATCTTTGGCAGCGGAGTTGAAACCATCGCGCACTTGCGGGAAAACGGCCGCATTGTAATGATGTTCTGCGCATTCCAGGGTGCGCCCAAAGTCTTGCGCCTGCATGGGCAAGGGCGCGCTGTCGAACCGCACGAAGCGGAGTTTGCAATCCTGCAAAGTCACTTTCCAGTGTATGAGGGTACACGTGCGATCATTGTGGTCGAGGTCCTTCGCATCAGCGATTCCTGCGGCTACGGCGTGCCTCTGCTCAAGCATGAGGCGGACCGCCCGGCACTGCCGGCCTGGTGCCACAAGCGGGGAACCGAAGGCCTGAAGATTTACCGGCAGGAGAAGAACCGGCAGAGTATCGATGGACTGCCGGGAGTCACCGACACAGTCGATTGAAGATCGTTCGATTACGGGGAGGGTTGATGAAGATTCATTTCGTGGCGTGCCTGGTGTTGTCATGCCTGCTTTCCACCGTAACTGCGCAGACCGCAAATGCACCGGCCAAGCCTCTGAGTCCGCTGGAGCAGACGCTCATGGCTGCCGAGAAGAGTTTCGTCGACGCGGCGAAGAAGGGGGACGTCGCATACTTCAAGCGCACGCTTACCGATGACTTTTCGTTCGTCCAGTTCGACGGGCAGTTGTATGACCGGCAGGACATGCTCGACCAGTTCGGAGACGGCGGCGTGGATTTGATGCCATACGACATGAAGGTGGTGACGGCGGGCGATGGCGTCGCGATCGTGACCTACAACGTGGTGCTGCGGGTTCCGGCCGCCGAGGATCAGGGGCCTCCTCCGCGGTATCAGCACTTCAGCACGGTTTGGGTGAAACAAGGGGACGCGTGGAAGATGAAGTTTCAGCAGATGACCGCGTCGCACTGGGGAGACTGGTAGAAAGTGCGAGGTGAATGATTTTCGATGGTTGGGCCGAAACCCGCATGAAATGTGGTTGACGGAGGGTCTTGGCGCGAGTCTAATACTGTGTCGCGCGAGGCGCGTTTTAATGGGCAATCAGAAATCAACAATCAACAATAAGCACACGAGGCGCACAATGAAAAACATCGGAATGATTCTGGCGGCTTGGATGGTGCTGGCAGCCGCGGCGTTGGCACAGATGGAGATGCCCAAGCCCGGCCCGGAAGTGAAGAAACTCGACATGTTTGTCGGCTCGTGGACTCTGGATGGCGACATGAAGGCGACCTCAATGGGACCCGCCGGCAAGATAACCGAGACCGAGAAGTGCGAGTGGATGGACGGCGGATTCTTCGTCGTGTGCCATGCCGACTTCAAAGGTTCCATGGGCAGCGGATCGGGCATCACAGTCATGGGCTATTCCACCGAAGACAAGACCTATACCTATCGCGAATTCAACAGCTGGGGTGAGTTCACCGACTCCAAGGGTTCAGTGGATGGAGACACCTGGACTTGGACCAACGACGAGAAGATGAACGGCATGCCCATGAAGGGGCGCTTCATCATGAAGATCACTTCGGCGACCTCGTACAACTTCTCGTACGAAATGTCGGAGGATGGCGCAAAGTGGACGAACGTCATGGAAGGCAAGGCCACCAAAGGGAAGTGATCGCGCCGGCGTGACAATTGTCATGCGCAATGGCTGACGAATCGCACTGGGCGACGGGGTCGGGTCCCGCTACGATCTTGGTGAAAGACTTCCAACCAAGGAGTACACCAATGAATCGCAAGGCAATTCTGGTTTCGACTCTGGTTCTGTTAGCAGCTTCCGCCTGGGCACAAATGGCCCCCAAGCCCGGCGCCGAAGTAAAGAAACTCGACTATTTCCTGGGAACCTGGACGACCGACGCGACGATCGGCCCGGGTCCGTGGGGAGCGGGCGGAAAATTCACCGCGACCGACACCACAGAATGGATGCCGGGCGGTTTCTTTCTTGAGGCTCACTCCGATTTCAAGATGCCCCCGGAATTGGGCGGCGACGGCAAAGTGGTCGCGTTCATGGGATACGACACGAACGAGAATGTCTACACCTATGACGAGTTCAACAGCCAGGGACATCGCGACGTCTCAAAAGGCACAGTCAGCGGCGATACCTGGACCTGGACCAGCACGCAGAACTACGGCGGGCAGGAGATCAAGCAGAAGATGACGGTGAAGGTGCTGACCCCCGCGAGTTACAACATGAAGTTTGAGGTATCGATGGACGGCACGAATTGGACGACGTTCATGGAAGGCAAGGTCACGAAAAAGTAGCGTCGTGGAGAGGGAGGGCTTCAGCCGCCGCGCTGGAGCCTTTCTTGTTTGGTAGCTGACGCATGCGTCGGTTCTGGCCGTGCCTGGATCGCGCGTCAGTGCTCGTCCTCAGTGCTCATCCATCGGGTCAGCAGTACCGTCCGACCACTTGCCGACCGGAACCAGAAACACGGTGTGTCGCTCCGGAGTGTCAGTAAATGCCACAACCACCGGGGAACCCGGGAGGCCTGCGCCCCAACTTGCAGGCTCGGTGAGTGGAACGAAAAACATCAGGTGAGGATGCCAGTGCCCGTCACGGTCGCTCAAGTACCCTTGCTTGGACAGCATGTAGCACATCGCGCCCGATTCCAGTGGCGGCATCTCCTTCCTGTCGAAAGCCGTTTTGATGTCCTCGAACATCTGAGCTTTGGATCGTCCAGCCAATATCCACTCGGTTCTTTTGATCGTGAGCGGAATGTTGAATCGAGCGCCCGGCGGGTTAAAGCAGATCGGAGCCCGCAGCTTCGGATTCCAGAAATCGGGATCGTCGATTGCTGCGGCCCATGATCGTTGCACCACACATACGAAACCGTTCTTGCCCTTGACCGCGGTTTCGTAACCATGTCGTTCGAGGACCATGACCTCGGCATCGTGTGAGATGGATTCCGGAGCGGCGCTCCTCGCTAGCGCTATCTCGGCATTTCGCTCCATCAGGTATTGGTCAAGCGGGGCCATGCTCGGGTACGGTGCTTTAGCGTCCTGTGCTTGCGCCTGCCTCACCGCGGCCAGCATGGCCACCAGCGCGTAGCTTGTGAGTGCAATTGTCCTGAGGGTCTTTCGCTTCATTGATTTCTCCGGAGATACGGTAATCCTTCTCGTTGTGCGGAGCCGAAGGGACGGCGCCGCCACTCTCGAAGTTGGTGGAGCGGGTTGCAGGGAGTACGATTGAGTCTGGGCGGTGTCATGAGACGAGTCTACTTCATGTTTGCGTTGGCGATGGCTTTGGGAGTGCTCACTGTTTCGGCGGAACTGCGCGCGCAGGAGGCGAAGCCCTCCGGGGACGCGGGGGCGAAGTCGGCACCGGAGCAGGTCGCGAAGAGTGGCCACGAATATTCCGGGATGTACACATTTCTGAAAGAAGGCGAATTCGTGCAGGTGACGGTGGAGGATGCCGGACACGTCACGGGGTTCGTCTCGCGATTCGGCGACGGTGAGAGCGACAAGGGAGCATTTCTGGATCAGTTCTTCAAGAGCGGAAAGCTCGAAGGGAACAAGCTGATCTTCACCACGGAAGTTGTGCACGGGGTGACATTCGACTTTAAGGGCACGGTCGAGCGGGGAGAGGGAAAGAATCCGGGGGACGAGGCTTATTTTGTCCTTAAGGGCACGCTGACGGAGAACGCGAGCGACGTGAACAAGAAGGTGACGTCGCACTCGCGTGACGTATTGTTCAAGATGTTTCCGCAGGATGCTGCACCGGCTCCGGCGGCGAGGAATTAGCGAATTTCAAATGGGGTTATTGTCCTGCGCGGATTGGTGAAAGATTCAGGCGACCGGGAGCTTTCTTGCGGGCACCTTCCGTGCCGTAGACCAGGTCGGCGCTTCCGTCGGAATTGGAGGACGCTTCCGCCAAGGCCGCAGCCAGCGCGCGATACGAGCGGCTGATCTCAGGGCCATCCTGCAGAACGACCGGTGTGCCGTGATCGATGGAAGGTGACACGGCTTGGAAAGCATTGGGAACCTTCCACAAAACCTTGCAGTTGGTCACCTGCTCGACATCCTCTTCGGTGAAGCCAGGAATCTTCTTGTAGCGATTCAAAACCATGCGCAGGCGGTCGCGTCCGGTGCCTTCTTCGAGGAAGGCATGAATGCGTCCAGCGCTCCACAGCGAAACCACATCGGTCTGAGCGACCACGAGCACAGCGTTGGACAGGTCAGAAAGCAGGCGCGTGGTGGGATCGAGGCGGCTGGAAGCGTCGACGACGACGAAGCGATAGTGATTCACCAAGAGATCGAAGAGGCGGGCGAGTTCGCCCGGCGTGGGTTCGGTGGGATACGGTTGCTGCGGTCCGGCCAGCAGATGCAAGCCGTCTTTGGTCGGGGTCATGAGGCCATCGAGCAAAGAAACATCGAGGCGGTGAAGGTTCTGCAGAGCGTCGAGCACGCCGAACTGGGGGCGCAAGTTCAGATGAAGCGAGGCGTGGCCGATGGGAGCAAAGTCGACGAGAACGACATCGCCGTGCGACTGTTGCAGTGCCACTGCGGTATTGACGGCGGCTGTAGTGCAGCCCGCGCCGCCCTTCGCGCTGAGGAACGTGAAAACCCGCGCTTTGCCCGCGCCACCAAGGCTTCGGGTGCGGGAAGAACTGAAACGGGTGAGGGCTTCGAGCAAGGGCTCGGTCCCGGCGGAATGATCCAGATATTCTCCCGCGCCGGCACGCATGCTGGACACAATGCTAGCGGGATGGGTCATGTCGCCGTTGGCGAAGATGCCAATCTGCTGCGTGGTGGCGCGAATCAACTCGATGGTGCGGATGGCGCGCTGGGAATCTTGCGCGGGAATGTCGACGATGACGACTTCAGCGCGGGAATCCTGGAGCTGGCGGAGAATAGCGTCGGTGGGTCCGGCAGGAAAACCGACATGGCTGAACACCGGCTGTCCGAGGCGCGTCGCTTCCAGACGACTCTGCAGCGCGGATAAGTGGTCCTCATCCTCGGTCAGGATGGCGACGCCAATGCCATGCATAGTGCGGTTCTCGCTAATTTCTCTCGGTGTCTGCATGTTAGAAAGAGAACGTACTCTCCGCCAAGTGACCTAGGTAACGGACAACTCTGACCGCGCGCGTTACGCGCGAACGCAAAGACGACGCAACCGCCTGATGAACATCTGGGGGGAAATACACAGCGTAAAAAGCCCGAGGCTGACCGCCCCTTTTACAGGACATTGTAAGCCAGGATGGGCAAGTTGAAAAGCCGTTTTGCCGGGGTTATTTGGAGACGAAATACTCTAGAGTACACGCTGGTCCGAGGATTCAAGGTTGGGCCCGTCAGGCCGCAGGTGCAGCCGGAACGGGAACACTAGCCCGGGACGGAACGGGCGGAAGAATGCGCCAGGGGGCGTTCTTCCTCGTGTTCCGGGTGAAGGGCCGAAACGCGCGGGAAGGTGGCGGACGACGCCGAGGATTCGGGGAGGTATTCGTAGCCTTCGAGGCGCACGGCAACGCCGATCTTGGCTTCCGCCTGGGCCGTTCCGGAACAATCTGGAATGGACGTTGCTGCGGGCCGAACCACTCGCAAGACACGGCCGCGGCAGCGCACGGGCATGCTCTCGCCCAAGGTGATTTCGGAGGGCATGCGGAGTGTGAGTTCGATTTCGGAGCCTTCAGTGAGCGGAGCGTTGGTGAAGAAGAAGACTCCGCGCGAACTCAGGTCCTGGGTGAATCCGACGCCTTCAAGGGAAGTCCCCGGCTGACGCAACGAGAGCGGGAGAAGATACGGGAACCGCTGTCCGACACGGCGTTCAATTCCAACTGGAGGAGTAGTCATATTCGCGTGACGTCCTTTGCCGAATCGCCGAAAGCGCAGGCCCTACTTTAGCTCACGGCGGGCGATAAGAGAAGGTCGAAATGAGTTGTTCCAAGGACGGCCCCAACCCATTCATCCGATTAGACTTGGTAGGGGCCGCCAGAGGTGGCGTTGCCGTGGAATTCTGACCCGCTGTGGAAAAGTCGGAAGCGGGGTGAGCCGGTTGCGGCTTTCGCGTCAAGCGTCACGATATAGTGGTGCGCGAGTCGATGCCTTGTCATCCAAAGAATTGAACGTGGCTGAGTCGAAACCTCCCATTCCAGAAAATGCAGCGGCCAGCGGCGAACCAACAGCCGAGAGCCCCAAGTTGCGCTGGCAGGCGGCCGGACGCGCGCTGCGGCATCGCAACTTCCAGCTATTTTTCAGTGGACAACTGATTTCTCTCATCGGCACCTGGATGCAGACGGTGGCGCAGTCGTGGCTGGTTTACCGGCTGACCGGTTCGGGGTTGAAGTTGGGAGCAGTAGGGTTTGCAAGCCAGATTCCTGTGTTCCTGTTTGCGCCGCTCGGCGGGATCGTGGCCGACCGCAGCAACCGCAAGCACGTGGTGATCGGTACGCAGGTGGCATCGATGCTGCTGGCGCTCGTTCTGGCGGCGCTGACGCTGACGAATCGAATTACCGTGCCGGAAATTTTTGTGCTTGCGGCGCTGTTAGGCGTGGTGAACGCGTTCGACATCCCTGGCCGGCAGTCGTTCCTGGTCGACATGGTGGGCAAGGAAGACTTGATGAATGCGATCGCACTGAATTCCTCCATGTTCAACGGGGCGCGTGTGATTGGTCCGGCGGTGGCGGGCATTCTGGTGGCGAGGCTGGGCGAAGGCTGGTGCTTTTTCGCGAATGGGATCAGTTACATCGCGGTGATCGCGGGATTGATGCTGATGAATGTGCACGCCCCGGCGCGGGTCTCAACGAAGACATCGCCCTGGGAGCACATCCTCGAGGGATTTCAGTTCGTCAACCGGACGGCGCCGATTAAAGCCCTGATGGTGCTGTTGGGATTGGTGAGCGTTACCGGTATGCCCTACGTCGTGCTGATGCCGATTTTTGCGGACAAGATTCTGCACAGAGGCGGCCAGGAGTTGGCGTCGATGATCGGATCGCACGATCTGGGCGCGGTGCGATTAGGGATCTTGATGGGTTCGGCGGGCGTGGGAGCGCTGCTGGGGGCTCTGACGCTGGCGGTGCGATCCGGCGTCAAAGGCCTGGGGAGGTGGATCTCGGTATGCTGCGCCGGGTTTGGCGTGAGCCTCATGCTGTTCTCGTTTTCGAAATCGTTCTGGCTGTCAGTGCTGCTGCTGATGCCGGTGGGATATTTCATCATGCTGCAGATGGCGTCGTCGAACACGCTGATTCAGGTGATGGTTCCGGACGCGCTCCGCGGGCGCACGATGGCGGTGTACTCGATGATGTTCATGGGAATGGCTCCGATCGGCGCACTGCTGGGTGGTGCGCTGTCGGACCGGTTGGGGGCGCCGCTGACCGTGTCCATTGGCGGGTTTGCGTCGGTGATGGGAGCGTGGTGGTTCGCCGCGCAGCTGCCGAAGATTCGAGTGGAGGCGAGAAGGTTGATCGTGGCACAAGCGATGGCCGGAGGAGAGCCGGCGGAAGAGATGTCGACGCCGGTGGCGGAGGACTAGCGCGGAGTATGGTGGCCAGTCTTAGAGCTCAAAACGTGAAATTGCCTGTTTGCGACAGTTATCCCTGACGCCTCAATTCTTGCCGGACAGCCGTAGCACTTCCTAATACCGACCAACTGCGCCAACACCGCCCAATGTCTAGGGCGCGGGCTCATATCGGAGCTGTCTCCGACCCTGAGTTCTGCATGATTTGTGTCCACATGCTGGACTAGTCGTATCACTTACAGACAGAATGGCGCTGACTCGATAAAAAGGTTGCCTTTCGTAACCACCCTTGGGAAGTCGGTCGTAGCAATGTGCGTGAGATTGGCGTGTACTCGTATCAGCACTAGTCAATCGAAAACCTAGAGTTCCGATTGGACGCTGGCGGGCGTTTCGCGCAGGGACGTCCTGCGCTAGGCGAGACCGCATCTCAGCCTTCCTCCATCACCACCAGCGACTTTTGCTTTGAGTCTGACTTCCCAACAATCTCAATGTCCCGCCAGCGTGGCGGGCTCGCAGGTGCGCGAGTGGAGATGATCTTCCCCGCCGGCAATTACGCCCTTGTTCGCTCCGATTTCGTGTCTGGCGTATAGGCAAACCACCGATTCGGAGTGTGGCCGACAGAAAGTGTCGATCTAGCTCCACAATGTGGCACTCGTCAACTTCAGTGCAGATGCGTGGCGAATGAGCTTTCTGAGTCTTGCTGGAACCCGGAACGCCATCCAAACGAGTTAGGAGCGCTCGTGTCGTCTTCATCACGAGTGCCGTGCTGCGAATCACCTCGCACTGCTGCGGCCATGCACGTGCACACTTCATCACGACTGGCACCTATCACCAGCAAAGTTTGAGTCTTTGGAGGACTAAGTTCAATGCAAAAACAAAAAGGTTTCTCGCTGATCGAGCTGCTCATCGTAGTAGCTATCATCCTGATCATCGCAGCTATCGCGATTCCGAACTTGCTGCGCGCCCGCATGGCCGCCAATGAGTCGTCTGCTGTCGCGTCCATCCGTACCATCACCACTGGTGAAGTCACTTACCAGACGGCTTATCCGACGGTCGGTTATGCTCCGGCCCTCACCAACCTGGGCGGCACGTTGGGCGCGGCTTGCACTCCAAGCTCGACCACGGCTTGCTTGATTGACTCCGTGCTCTCCAGCAACGGCAACCCAGTGGGCGGCGGCAAGAGCGGTTATTCGTTCACCACGGGTGCCGGCACGGTTGTGGGTGGCGTCAACTCCGGATACACAGTAGTTGCGGTTCCGCTTTCGATCAACCAGACCGGCATCCGCGGTTTCTGCGCTGAGGAAGATGCAGTGGTTCGCGTCGACCCAGCCGGCGTCTGCTCCGCCACCGAAGCGGGCGTCCTGGCCTTCAACCCGCTTAACCAGTAACGTTCAAATTGCGTGGGAAGGCGATAACTTCAGTAGGGCAGCGACCCTAACTCGCTGTCCTTTGTATCACCAGCAAAACATTAAATCTTAGGAGGAAGTTTAGATGCAAAAACAAAAAGGTTTCTCGCTGATCGAGCTGCTCATCGTAGTAGCTATCATCCTGATCATCGCAGCTATCGCGATTCCGAACTTGCTGCGCGCCCGCATGGCCGCCAATGAGTCGTCTGCTGTCGCGTCCATCCGTACCATCACCACTGGTGAAGTCACTTACCAGACGGCTTATCCGACGGTCGGTTATGCTCCGGCCCTCACCAACCTGGGCGGCACGTTGGGCGCGGCTTGCACTCCAAGCTCGACCACGGCTTGCTTGATTGACTCCGTGCTCTCCAGCAACGGCAACCCGGCGGGCGGTGGCAAGAGCGGTTATTCGTTCACCACGGGTGCCGGCACGGCTGTGGGCGGCGTCAACGTAGGCTATACCATCAAGGGGATCCCGCTATCGGTGAACCAGACGGGTATCCGCGGATTCTGCGCTGAGGAAGATGCTGTGATCCGCGTCGACCCAGCCGGCGTTTGCTCCGCCACCGAAGCGGGCATCGCTGCTTTCAATCCGCTTAACCAGTAACGTCGTTTGATTCTGGCGAATGCCATTCAAGGGCAGCGAGCTTAGGCTCGTTGCCCTTTTGGTTTTTCGTGCGACCGAGATTGCCGGAAGGTCTGCACCTGTCGCCGCGTCGCCATAAGGCAGAGCTCGATCACACCTTGATCCAATTCGGCTAGCAGCGGTGGGCGACCTCAAGTCGGGCGAACACACCTATAATCCGGAGCCATGAAGGCTCTCCGCGTTTCTACTTCTTCCACCCTCGTACTCTTTTTTTGTTGAACGCAATCATGCTGGCGCAGACTGCGGCCGTCGATCCGCTGGCTCCTACGTATGATACGAAGTCGGCGGCTGAGATCAATCACGAGTGGCAGGCATCGGTGTCGAAAGTATGACGGCGCGCGGGCTGCGCTGATGCGTGAGGTCGACCGGCAGGACAACGATGGTCCCTACCGCGCGGACTGGGAGACGCTGCGCAAGTTTGAGATGCCGCAGTGGTATAAGGACGCGAAGTTCGGCATCTTCATTCACTGGGGAGTCCTTGCAGTTTCGGGTGAGAAGGTTGAGTGGCATCAGAGCGGCGATGCCTTGGAGGTGAAATTGCCGGCATCGCCGCCGGGAAAATATGCGTAGGTGTTGAAAGTTACGCTGGCGCCCGAGAGTCGAGGTACCTCAGGGGCTAAAGCCCTGATCAAGGCTGGAGGCTTCTATCGCAGCGCTGAAAGCGCTGCGCCACCCAAAAGCCGCGCCACCCAAAATCCTGCGCCACGCACGAGCTGTGTCACCGAAGCGAATTGTTCAACCGAACTGCTACAGGCTGCGGAAACGGTCTTTCACTTCGCGGACGAATTCCATGAACTTCGGCTGAGTGATGATCTGGGGATGCCAGCAGAGGTCGCGTTCGACCAAGTCGTAGGTCTCGACGATGTGCGAACCGGGCAGGGGATTGCCCTTGGCGTCGTGATCGCGTCCCATTAGCCAGAGATGGTCGGCGACGGCCGAGGCGGCGGTAATGTCGTGGGTGACCACGATGATGGTGTTCAGTTCGTCCATGTTCGCGACCTTTTGGATCAACTCGCTGGTCTTTTCCAGCATGAGCAGATCGAGGCCGCTGAAGGGTTCGTCCATCAGCAGGAAATGGTCGGAGCAGAGGATCTGCTGGATGATAGCGCAGCGCTGGCGCTGTCCTCCGGAGAGTTGCACCGGGTAGAGGCGCGCTTTGTCGACCAGGTCGAAGTCGGTCAGGTACTGAATGACTTTGTCGCGCGCGGTCTTGTCGTCCTTTTCTTTCTGGTTGGCCGCCAGCAATAAGTTCGACATCACGGTGCGATGCTCGAACAAGGGATAGTCCTGGGCGACGACGCCAACCTCGCCGGCCTGCACCGGGCGGTCTTGCCCGTTGATGGTCACGCGTCCCGAGGTGGGTTTGTTCAGTCCGGCGATGATGCGGAATAGCTGCGTCTTGCCGATGCCACTGGGGCCAAGGAATCCGACGACCTGTCCCTGGACGTGATCGGTACAGATGATGTCTCTGATTTCCGCGCTGACATGCTTGAGGATGGGACGGCCATCGTACTCGAGGGAGACGTCCTCAACTTTCAGCAGCGTTTTTCCGTAGGTGTACGTGGGCATGATGTCGTCTTACCTGCGCTCGAGAGTCAGATCCGCGTACGGACAGAAAACCTCGCGCAGCAGGCCGATGGCATAATCCTGTCCGAGGCCCAGCAGCAAAATGGTCAACTGAATGGCGAACACCGCAGGCAGATGAAAATGCTTGTTCTGATTGAGCAGCATGGCCCCCACTCCGCCTTCGGAGCGCGAGATGCCTTCCACCATGGTGAGCATCATCCATCCCATGGCCGCATTCTGGCGCAGGACCTCGAAAGCTTTGTCGGCCTGACCGAGTACGACCACTTCATAAACCACGCGCCATTCGTTCATACGCAGCGTTCGCGCCAAGTCAAATTTCTCTTTGGGGATGCTGGCGACCACTTCGGCCATGCCGGTGAGAAAGAACACCGACACAGAAAAGACCAGCAGATAAAGCTTCTCCTCGTGTCCGGTGCTGGCCATCAGCGCGAAGAAGAACGTCAGGCCGACCATCGAGAGGAAGCGCAGCTTGCTGAGCAGGGTGACGATGGGACGAAAGAAAGGGATGACCGTGAGGTAGGCCATCAGAAGCGACAGGACGGTCGCGACGGCGATCGCCTCTAGATTCAGAACGAAGCTGGTGATCAGCTCGCTGCCCAGGCCTTGCATCCACATTTCGCCGAGAGCCTGCCAGACTTCTTTCGGCTTGGGCAGGAAGACAGTCGGGGAAAAGACCCAGATGAAAAACAGCATCAGCAGCTGGAATCCGATCAGCCACCGAACGGTTTGTTTGGAGATCACCCGATTGGGTGATAAGACCTCAATCGCCTGATTCATCGTTATTTGTCTTCGTCATCGTGCAATTTCGTACGCCGACACAACTTTGTCATTTCGAGCGAAGCGAGAAATCTGCTTTCCCTTGCCGTATGCAAACAACGGATTCCTCGTCGCTGCGCTCCTCGGAATGACAAGCTGTAACGTGTGCGTCTAGCTGCCGGACAACGTAATTTCCACGCGGCGGTTGGCGGCCTTGCCAGCGGCCGTCTCATTGGTCGCCACCGGATTTTGCGAGCCATGCCCGACAATCTTGAAGCGGTTGTCGGGGAAGTTGCGTGGCGCATGTTTTTGCAGCCAATCTTTGACGGCGGCAGCGCGCGCATCGGATAGCGCCTGATTGATTGCCTCGCTGCCGGTGTTGTCGGTGTAGCCGTCAACTTGAATGAACAGGCCGGTGATGGCGAGCGAGTCCTTCAGTTCCGACATGGTTCGCACGCCTTCGGTGGTAAACGTTGCCTTACCGGTGTCGAAGTTGATGGAGTACGAGCGCTTCGAAACCACAGGGCCGGACTGATTGGCGGCATACTGCGGGGCCTCGCCCTCGGCGCCGCCACTGCTCATGCGCGCCTGCGCTCCAGTGATGAAAGACTTGTCTTCAATGTCTTTCACGTCAGGGATCGGCGTGTCTTTGAACAGTGCGGGATACTGCTGGGTCGCGATGTTGGCGAAAACGGTGTAGGTGGAGCGGAAGTTGTCGTTAGTGCCAGGCTCCAGGCCGAAGAGAATGAGGTTGTCGGCGAGGTTGTTGACCGTCGATCCGCCGAGGTCGACTTTCAATCCCTGGGCGTCGGTTTCAGTCACGCCTTTGTAGTACTTGTACCAGTAGGCCTCATCTTGATCGGAATAAACCTTGGCGCTGATGGCGGACGCCTTGTGCAGCACCTGATCGAATGCCTTGACCTGGTCGCCGGCCTCGAACGTGGCGGCGAGCATGCCTTCGATCTCCGCGCGATTGCGCTCGAAGAAGTTCTTGGGTCCAAGAATCACTGCGGGCATCTGCGAGCGATATTGTTTGGAGCTGACGACCTTTATCAGTCCGCCCTTGCCCTTGGCGACCGTGACGTCGCCGGGGGTCCAGGTCACCACCGCATTCACGCAGACGCGCTTGGTTTCGCCGGTGAGATGTCCGTCTTTCACGACTTTGCGGTCTTCGCACTTGCCGGCCACGTAGTCGGCTGCGGCCACGTTGTAGTCGGAAGCATTCAGCCAGTTGACTGCGTCTGGATCCCACGTCTTCTCGTCGGGATTGTTCTTGATGTTATTGTCGCCTTCCCATTTCTGGGCGATGTTCCAGTCGCCGTCACGCAGCACGCCTTCTACCAGCAGGCCTTTCGCGGCTTGCGGATTGCTCTTCACTTCGGGCGGCGCCATCAGTGAGTCTTCGCCGCGGCTGTAGCCGGTTGCGCCAATGACTTTGGCCTGGTATTCGTTCCCCAGCTTCTTCAATTGCGGGTTTACAGCGGCGAGGAACTGTCCCGAGCCATCGCCCATGATGACCACGAAGTTCGCGCCGTTGGAACACTGCGACGAGCCGGTGGAGATCTCGCGGGCACAGGCGATCAGGTCTTCCTGCATTTTGCCGGTGTCATCCTGGCGGACGAGCGTCAGGTTGACGCCGTGCTTTTCCATCAGCGAGCCTTTGGTCGTGTTGGCCCCGCCGTTGGCGTAGATCATGTTGATCTGCGCGTTCCATTCCCAGATTTCGCCACGAATCAGAGTCGCGGGCACGCTCGCGGCAGTCGCGGCGGGAAGCGCCACTGGCTCTACGTTCTGCACCAGCGCCTCTTTCACGTCCGGCAGCGCCGCCTTCTCGGGGACCAACGCCTTCATGACGCCGGGAGTGGGAATCCAGCCAAGTTCCGCGGCCTTGCGGAGTCCGAACACAAAGCCTACGACGAGCAGAATGATCAGGATGATTTTCGGGCCAGTCTTCAAATGTGCCATGCCTTGCGTTTCCTCCCCGGATACAACTCGTGTTTCGAATCTCGTTACTTAAACATGTCTCCGTAGTCGCCGGCACTCTTGGCTGCAGGTGGAGCGTCGGCGGTCTTTCCGGCCGGAACCGGCACAGGTGCCGCGGTTGCGCCCGGCAGTAGGAACGCGGTGTCGGTGGCGCCTGAGGTGAGCAACTTCTGCTCGTAGGCGTCGAGCTTCTCGAGAGCTTCGGTCTCGACCGCGCCATTTTCCAGGTCGATCGTGTCCATGAAGTTCTGCGCCAGGCGCTGGAAGTCTTCCATCTCGCCCAGTTTGCGTCCCGCCTCTTCGGCGAGGTGCTCCATGGTCTGGTTGTAGAGTTCTTTTTCGTCGCCCGTGCCCTTGATGACGGCGAGCGCCGTGCGATAGGCGCGATAGGCGGCGTTTATGGTCTTGTACTCGATTTCCGCCTGCTTGACTTCGTTGTCGGTGTCTTCGATGTAGAAGTCGATGTGGACCGCCCACTTGCTGAGCAGGTCGTAGATGTTTTGCAGCTTGCTAAGCAGTTGCTGGTAGCTGAGATTCGATTTCTGCAGGCGCCCAGCCTGATTGGCCTTGGCCTTCATCTGCAGCGCCATGCGGAGCTGTTCGTTCTGGTCCGCTGTGCTGGTGGCAAGTTTCTTGGCGTGGGCCGCCAGGCGCATGTTTTCATTGGCCAGGGCCTGGTTCTTGTCGATGACGTTCTTCAGGTACTGAATCTGACCGCTGACGTTCGATATCTGCTGCGACATCACGTCGCGGCGCTTGCGCATTTGCGACAGGTGATCTTTCAGGATGCCGATGGGATCGATGTTGATGATCATCCCGGTGATCCAGCGCATGAGCAGGCGGAAGAGCAAGTGAGTGCGGCTGCTGAAAACGACGAACAGCACCGCGGCTATCATCGCCGCCAGATAAATCATGTGCAGCGTGTCGGCCAGCATCGAGACGATAAAGGGCACGATCTGGGCCCACCCATACACCGCCGCGGCCGCTGCCAGCGCGATGAAGATCATTCCGGTCTTGCCTTCGGGGCGCGCCCAGAAAGACTTCAGTTCATCGCCGAGATTCGTAGGAGTGGAAGGCGTTATGCTCATGGGTCCTTATCCTTGGAGAAGGCTGACGTACTTGGCCTTCTCCTGATCGATTTCTAAGGCGCGTCGTTGGACTGCGATCGCGAACTGCGATTCGGCGCGCTGAATCTTGCCCTGCGCTCCCACCAGTTCGGTGGTGACGTCCGACAGGCGCTGCTGGAGTTGCGCAATTTCTTTCTGCTTCTGCGCGATCGCGTCGGTGACTTCCTGTACTTTCTTCTGGCGATCGTCGATCTCTCTCTGCTTGGTGGCGGCCGCTGAATTGGCGAACGATTCCTGCTCGTTCTGCAGCGCGACTTTGAGTCCGTCGAAGGTGGCGAGAATCTTTTCCTGCGAAAGCCCTTCCTGCGCCTTGGCCTGAATCACCGCGGTTTTGAACTTGGTGCGCTCATCCAGCGAAGGGATTGCGGAGAGCGGATCGAGATACTTGTGGATGGTTGCGGAGACCTGCGTTGCCGCGAAGTTCGTTTTCGCCAGGATCCTCTGGTAGACGTGCTCCGTCTCTTCGCTCATCGGCTGGCCACTCATCGTCTGATACGCGGAGCTGTCTGCCGATGCCATCACCGGCGCGGTGACGGCGGGCGCTGCTTCCGTGTGAGGCTGAGGATGCGTCTGCGCTGGCTTTTGCGCTTCCGGCTTGGGATCGTCGTCTTCGATAATGACGTGCTTAATGCCGTCGATGAATTTGTTGCTCATAGCTCGGACTCCCTCATCATGTGCTACGTACACTCCTGCCAGACAGTTCCCCGGCGACACGGCTCCTAATCTGTGTTTGCTCGTATGTTACTGAAAATGATCGTCTCGTTATAGCGTCGCGCGGGGATGGGTACCTGCTCTACTAACGGCAACCATTCCGCGGGTCTGGTCCCGCGACGGTCAACAGAGGATGCTATGGCTTGGGGAGGGTGATGTCAACGTCACGTTGGGCGCGGAATATTGCACTTCGCAAAGCAACTTTGCAGAATTTAGGACGCGATTTATTCGCTGGGCTTCGGGTGATGCGGCCGTAACGAACGCGCCACCAACGCGAGCCCGCCCACCAGCAGTATCAGCATCACCATGGTGTTAAAAAGGCTGGCTCCGCGAAAGTAGATGTGCATGTTGGCGATGATGCCCGCGAAGATGAACAGGGCTCCGGCGGCCGTCAGGATCCATCCGATGGTGCTCTTGCCATTCCAGAAGAGGATGGCTACACCAAACAGCATGGGCAGAAGCGTGACGCCGAAACTGTTGCCTCCCCAGAAATTCCAGTACGAACTCACCACGGTCACTTGATTGGTGATGAGGAAGCCGCCGATGCACGCCATGGCAAAACCGAGCAGAAATTGGCCGAGGCCGCCGGAAGTTCCACCGACATCGCTGACGGGATGGTTGTCCATGCGCGACAGCATAGCACTTCGGGCTTCTGCAGGAAATGATGAAGACGCTGACGTGCCGGGCTCAATATGACATCCTGCAATAACCTATTTGCGAAGTGCGCTGCGGCCGAGAGCGACCAGGAAGATTGCGCTCTTGCCCCGGGCGTGCGGCGAGAAGAAGTTGACGACGTCATCGTCGTAAAAAGTCAGACCGCTGGCGCCGAGGCGCTGGGCGTACGCGGCAAGGTAAAGCTTGCCACCCAGAATGCCGGCTTCCAGTTGTACGGCGCGGTATCCGCGGTTCCCGTAGCGCTCCAGAATCTTCTTCAGGTCGGCGAGGAAGAAGACGTCAACGGCGGCGTCGGCAGGGAGTTGTTGTTCGAGTCCCAGAAAGCCAGCCTTGTCGCGGAAGTCCCCGGGCTTCAGCATTTCGAGAGCCTTCGTCTTCCACTGATAGACGTAGGCGCCGGCGGCCAGGCCGTCCACGTTGTTCACGATCAAGTAGAGATCGTTGAGGTGACTCCCGGAGGAATCGAGAAAGTCTGCGGGAACTCCTCGCGTGGCACGATCCAGCATGAGGGAGAGCTGCGGCAGGGTGATGGATTCACGCGAGAACTGCCGTGTGGAACCGCGGCGAGAGATCACTTTCTCGATGGAGTCTTCCGGAATGGAATCGTTGGGCAACTGCAGCGAATTGACTGTTCCTTTGGGCGTAGGAGCGTCGTTCGACGGTGTCTTGCCGCGCACGGCGGTGACCTCGCTGGCTGAATCAAGAGAAGAGGCCTCGTGCATCTTGCGCATGGCGGGATAGTCGATCTCCTCTTTGGAATAGGGGACGATCGGAAGGTTGAGCGGGAAAATTTTCGGCGAGAGGGGCGGAGTCGCGTGCTGATGCCCAATCGAAACCAGCGAGAACGCCACTTCTCGTTTGGTGTCGAGGCTTAGCAACTCATTGACTTGAGAGTCGACGAACCCGGTCACAATCCTGGCAGGAAGTTTCGAGGCTTCGGACATCGCCAGGAGATTAGCGAGGATTGTGCCGTTATCCCAGCCGAAGTGGCGATAGGTGCGGGAGCGATATTTCCAGGCATTGCGGCAGTAGGTGCCGGTACAGATGATGGTTAACGGAGCATGCGCGATGTGTGGGTCGCCTCCCGTGGCTTCGACGAGCGTCTGCCGAAAGTCACCGGCCCGCAACTGGCGCAGGCCGAACTCAGCGACGCCGAAATGATAGACACCCGCCGCTAGGCCGGGGGCATTCGCGCCGGGCACGGACTCACCCGGTAGATCGGTGCAGACGACGTAGAGTTCGATTTCATATAGAGCGCCGGTGCAAGCCGCGGCACGAAAAAACGTTTCTCCCTGCTCGTGTTTCTTGCTCCGAACAACTCCAGCGGAGAAGAACAGGAGTTGCGCCAGCGTCTCGAGATTGGGAATGGCCTCGGCTGACGCTGGTCGCCCGGGAGTCGCGATGGCGTCGAGCGCGGCGCGGCCCGTCTCGCGGAAATCTCGAGGCAGGCGCAGGACTTCGAGCGTGGGATAAATCTTGAACAACAGCGGCTTGTTCGCCCAGTCCAGAAAATGAGGGCTCATCCGCACGCTGACTTGAGAATGCTTGGTGCCGGTGTGATATTGCCAGGCAGCGTCGAGGTGGTTGTTCTGGCTCAAACGGGAAACTCCTCAGGGCGTTAGCGGTAAGCGCAAGGCGGCAGGCCGGTGATGCGGATTCCGGCGTGGCCTTTGTGGCGGATGTTCATCCCGATGAGCAGGGCGGTAATTTGCTCGACGATGCGGGCGTTTTCGAGTGGGCCGCCGTCGATGGCGCGGACGCCGGGAATCTTGGCTGCCAGTTCGCGGGTGAGTTGCGCGGCGTCGGAATCGTTGCTGCAGACGATGACGTCACAGTCCAGCGGAGCCTCTGTGTAGAGCAGGTCTGCGGAAACGTTGTGGAAGGCGGCCACCACGCTCACTTCTTTGGGCACGAGTTCGGCGGCCTGCTGAGCGGCGGAACCCAGCCAGACTCCGAGGGTGCGCGAGGCGCGCCCTCCCACGCTGGCCGCCAGCGGGACGGTGGCGTCGATGAGGATGCTGCCCTCGGTCATCACGGGTTTGAGTTGTTTGAGAAGCGAGGCTTGGCCTTCGAAGGGAACGGTCAGCATCAGGATATCGGCGGCGGCGCAGGCGGCAGCGTTTTCCATGCCCGACACGTTGGCCTGATTTCCAACTTTCTCCCGAATAGCATCTGCGGCTTTTTGCGCGCGCTGCTCGTCGCGCGAACCGATGATGATGGTTTCTCCTGCACGCGCCCAGCGCAGGGCGAGTCCCATGCCGGCGGGACCGGTTCCACCGATGACGGCGATCGGACGCGCGCCTGAGGGGCTCGAAGTCGTCGTCACGCGAATTCAGCCTCGAGCGACTGTTCGGCGACGCATTCGCCTTCGTTCGCCGGGAGCTTGATGTGGATGCGGGAGTAGGTGGTGTTGCGCTCGGCAGGAATGCGGCCCATCTCCAGTATCAGCGCTTGGAAATCTTCCGGGCTGGTGTATTGGCCGGCGGTGGCTCCGGCCTCACGGGAAATGTTTTCCTCCATCAATGTTCCGCCGTAGTCGTTGGCGCCGGCGTGCAGGCAGAGTTGCGAGAGGCGGCGATTCAGCTTTACCCATGAAACTTGGATGTTGTTGATGGATCCGGCGAGCAGCAGGCGCGCCAAGGCGTGAACCTTGAGATGCTCAGCCAGCGTTGGTCCGGTGCGCGCGAGTCCCTGGTGGAACAGCAGCGTGTTTTGGTGCACGAAGCCAAGCGGAACGAATTCGGTGAAGCCTCCGGTTTCGGATTGAATGTCGCGCAGCAGTCGCATCTGGCGGACCCAGTGCGCGGGAGTTTCGGCGTGTCCGTACATCAGCGTTGAAGTCGAGCGAATGCCGCAGCGGTGCGCCGTGCGGATGACTTCGATCCATTGCGCGGTGGAAAGCTTGTTGGCCGAGAGAATGTGGCGGATCTCGTCATCGAGAATTTCGGCGGCGGTGCCGGGCAGCGTTCCCAAGCCGTTGTCGCGCAGCATGGAAAGGTAGTCCGCCAACGGCATGCCGGTGAGTTCGACGCCGTAGACAATTTCCATCGGCGAGAAGGCATGGATGTGCATGCGCGGAGTGGCGTTTTTCACGGCGCGCAGAATGTCGCGGTAGTAGAACTTGGGGAGCTCGCGTGGCAATCCGCCCTGGATGCAGACTTCTGTAGCGCCGAGTTCCCAGGCTTCCACCGCCTTCCGAGCCATATCGTCGAGAGAGTGGAAGTATGTATCGGACTCGCGCGGGCCGCGGCTGAAGGCGCAGAATTTGCATCCCACAAAACAGATGTTGGTGAAGTTGATGTTGCGGTTGACCACGTAGGTAACGATGTTGCCAGCCAGTTCTGCGCGCAGGATGTTGGCCGCGACCAGCAGGCCCAGGAGGTCGTCGCCTTCGGAGTTGGCGAGTGCGTAGGACTCTTCATGCGACAGGTCGGCGCCGTTTTGGGTTTCGAGGACCTTCTCGATAGAAGAGCGTACAGAAGGAGTCAGGCGCTGGGCGATATCGGACCATTCGAGCGCAGGGAAGGATTCCAGTTCGGAGTTAGAAAGTTCGCGGTGCACGATGTTCTCCCGTCGGTACAGTGTAGCTCTATCCGTTCGGAGCCACAAAAGCGACGTCATCCTGAAGCCCAGCGCAGCTGGGTTGAGGGACCCTACGGCGGATGAAAGTCTGATGCTGTGCTGGGAATGCCCATGCCGCATGCACCAGGCGATCTCGCCGACAGCATGATCGTCTGCCGCGCATCGTAAGGTCCCTCGGAGAGCTGGCGCTCTCCTCAGGATGACATCCTTGGGGCGGACGGGTCAGCGGAATAGGTCAGTGGATGCAGGACGAAGCAGGTCGCGGACGCTACCGGGGCCCGGATCGTAGCGGAAGCCGCGTACGATGCAGGCAGGCGCGCGGTTGAGTTTGCCGCAGACGAGTCCGGCAGCGCAGGCCAGTTCGTCGGCGACGGCCTCAACGCTGGCCTTCAGCTTGTAGCCGTGGGAATCGCGGCGGCCGCGATCGTCCCGCAGCGGCTTCATTCCGGCGACGCCGATGGCGAACTCGGTCAGTCCTTCCCGCCAGGGGCGGCCGAAGCTGTCGGTAATGATGACGGGGATGGCGAGGCCGGTACGCTTCTTCAGCGCGTTGCGGAGGTTGGCGGCGGATCGGTCTGAATCTTCTGGAAGCAAGAGCGCGTGACTGCCTCCGGTGACGTTGGACACATCGACGCCGCTGTTGGCGCAGAGGAAGCCGTGATGCGTCTCGGTGATGAGCACGCCGTTCTTGCGGCGGACGACGGCGCGACTCTCCCGCAGGGCGAGTTCAATGACACGGGCGTCGAGGGCGTATTGCTTCGCCCATGCGATCGATTCGTCGGAGGGATGGATTGTGGCCAGGTCGATGATGCGGCCTTCGGCTTTGGAGACGATTTTGTGTTTTACGACCAGGATGTCGCCAGACTGGAGGCGGAAGTGGCCCTGGCGGAGGGCAGCTAGCAGTTTGTCGGCGAGGGAATCACCGGGGTGGATTTCGTCTTCGAGCGGGATCGGGATCAGGCGGAGTTCATCGGGCCGAGTTGGCTTGTGTTTCTTTCGCCGCTTCGGGGCTGACGAGTCCTCGGCCGCTAACTCACGGCTAGAGTTCACCCTGAGCGGAGCCGAAGGGCCGTGGGCTGCACTCTTTCGCCGCTTCGCGGCTAGACTTTTTCGCCCTTCGCCTGACTTCCTCATAAACCAATCTTACCCGTTGGGGTGCTGCCGCTTTTATTCCGTGCCGCTTCGCGGCTGGACGGGCAGGAGTGCCCGTCCCACACGAGCATATTCGCGGGCCAGGCGCTGGGCGCGGGTTTCGCCGGGAAGCGCAATGAGTTGCTGTAGGTCTTCGGGATTGTCGACGTCGACCGCGATCCCGGCGAAGTTCAGAACGACGCACGTTTTGCCCGTCGCTTGGGCCGCGGCGTGGTGCGGCTTGAAGCTGTCGTTGCCGAAGCGGAGCGGGAACAGATTCGCGGGACGGCGGAAGGCGGCGTTGGTGCCGCGTCCATCGGCGGCGGGGACCAGCACACTGCCTTCGGCCGGAGCGTGCTTCAGAATTTCTTCCAGCTCCCATGCCTCAATCAGCGGGATGTCGGCGGGGATCACCAGCGTGCTATCGACCCCGCGCTCGACGCAGATGCGGGTAGCCATCTCGATGGCGCCGGTTTCTCCGGGATTGTCGGAGTCGGGGATGACTTCGAATCGATACTCTCCAGCCAGCTTTACTGCGTACGGATCGCTGGTGACCACCGCAACCGGCGGACGATTCTTCCAATTGTGCAGGGCGGTGAGCACGTCGTAGATCATGGCCTGCGCGAGCGCGGTGCGAGAAGGTTGGTCGAGAACGGCTGCCAGGCGCTGCTTGGCCGAAGTCGTATTCTTGATGGGGACGAGAATCACGGCTGCGGGTCCAGATGCCGCGCCGCAACACCGTGATGGATTGGCTCGCGGCCTGCGCGCGGAGCCGGCGCAACGCACGAGAGCACTTCTCGCGCCAGGGCCGCTTTGTCTTCGGCGCTGCGCATGATGGTCTGCGTACACTGCACGCGCAAGCCGTTCTTGCGGAGAGCCTCGGCGGGGCGGGCGTCGCGCGTGTCGCAGATCAGCACGTCGAGAAAATCTTCATACGCCTGGGCGACGCCCGCGATCGAGCAGGGCAGCCCTTGCGCTGCCATCAAAATTCCGGCCGGACCGGCGACGGGAGCATTCCCGACGATGGGGCTGATGGCTGCGATTTTCCCGTGGGCCCGTTGCAGAGCTTCGCGAATGCCGGGCACCGCCAGAATTGGACCGATACTGGTGATCGGATTGCTCGGGGCGATCAGAACCGCGTCGGCGGAGACGATTGCGTCGATCACACCTGGCGCGGGTTCGGCGTCGGACGCACCGGCGAAGCGCACTGAGTTCACAGGGTCCTGATACCAGCGCTGCACGAAGTACTCTTCAAAGCTCAACTCGCCCGCGGGCGTATCCACTCGGGTCTCGACGCGCGAGTCACTCATGGGGAGAACGCGCGCTTTCACTCCGAGTTTTTCCGAGATGACGGAGGTGGCGTCGGAAAGCGTTTTGCCCTCAGCCAGCAGGCGCGACCGCAGAAGGTGCATGGCGAGGTCGCGGTCGCCGGTGTGGAACCACGTGGGCTCGCCGAGTTGTCCCATGGCCTGCAGGCAGAGGAAGGTGTCGCCCTTCACGCCCCATCCGCGCTCGCGGCTTAGCATGCCGGAGAGCACATACGTGATCGAATCGATGTCGGGCGAGACGTAGAGGCCCCACCAGAGCAGGTCGTCGCCGGTGTTGACGACCAGGGTGATGTCTTCGGCGGGCATGACCTGGCGCAGGCCGTCGACGAACTTGGCGCCGCCGGTGCCGCCGCTGAGGACGCAGATCATCTTTTCGGCTCCATCAAGCGGCCCTCTTCAATCGTGCCAAGCCGCGATCATCAGCGGCGGCTTGCAATTTTTCGGACAGCAACCCGGGCTTGGCGGTCACAGCAGGAATAAATTCCGGATACACCGGCAGGCGCTGCCGCAACGTGAATCCCTTGGCCTCGGTGCGCAGGCGCAGTTGCTCCAGGTGCGGCCAGGGCTTCTCCGGATTGATGAAGTCAGGGGTCAGCGGCGACACTCCTCCCCAATCGTTGATGCCCGCGTCCACCAAGTCATCATAGTAAGGTGCGGAGAGGTTGGGCGGAGCTTGAATATTGACGTTGGGGAGTAACAAGCGAGCTACCGCCACGGCGCGGAGCATCTCGCCCCGCGTGGGCTCAGGCCAGTTGGCCATGGGAATCGCGGGCTTGACCCGGAAGTTCTGCACGATCACTTCCTGAATGTGGCCGTAGCGGTCATTCATATCGCGAAGCGCGAGCAGCGTGTCGACGCGGTCTTCGAGCGATTCGCCGATGCCGATGAGCAAGCCTGTGGTGAACGGGACGCCTTGCTTCCCAGCGTCTTCGATGGTGCGCAGCCGCTTGGCCGGGACTTTGTCGGGAGCGTTGTCGTGCGCCGCGCCGGGGGCCAACAGAGCGGCGTTGGTGGTCTCGAGCATGAGTCCCATGCTGGGGGAGACGGCGCCAAGGCGGGCGATCCATTCGGCGCTGAGCAGGCCGGGATTCGGATGCGGCAGCAGGCTGGTCTCGCGCAGCACGAGTTCGCACATGGCTTCGAGATAGTGCAGCGTCGACTTATAGCCGAGGTTGCGCAGCGTCTCGCGCATCTCGGGAAAGAGCAGTTCAGGCTTGTCGCCGAGGCTGAAGAGGGCCTCCGTGCATCCGAGCTTCTCGCCGGCACGGGCGACCGATAGCACTTCGTCCGGGGTCATGGTGTGCGCGCCGGGGTCGCCGGGATCGCGGCGGAAGGTGCAGTATCCGCAGTAGTCGCGGCAGAGATTGGTCAGCGGCAGAAAAACTTTGCGCGAGTATGTGATGACCCCGGGCTTGAATCGCTCTTTGGCGGCGCGGGCGGCGGCCAGGAGTTCGGGGAGATCGTCGTCGGAGCAGCCGATCAGGTGCAGGGCATCTACCCGGGAAATGGGTGCAGCAGGCGCGATGGAGGTGACGGACACTTCCATCGAATGATACAACGTGTCGTGGTAATGTAGCGGTTCGTGTGGGAAGGTGAGTGTGAATGGTTCGTGTGGGACCGGGTCGTTGACCCGGTCGCGGCGCAGAGCGCCGCTGGGATCTGGCATGAAGCTTGATTTGTGGTTAGAAGAAAATGCGGCCCTGCGGGCCGCGGCCGGGTCTAAGACCCGGCCCCACACAAAAGAAGCACAGAAGCAGCGATGAGCTTGAATTCTCTGGAATTTCGCAAAGCGATGGGATGCTTCGCCACCGGGGTGACGATCATTACAGTCGACCTCGAGGGCGAAGTGCACGGGATGACGGCCAACGCGTTCGCCTCGGTGTCGCTCGATCCGCCGCTCGTGCTGGTTTGCGTGGACCACAACACGAGGACGCATACACATCTCCACACGAAGAAACGATTCGGGATCAACGTGCTCAGCGAGGATCAGCGGGCGATTTCGGAGTACTACGCGCGCACCGAGCGCACACACGAGAAAGCTGCGGCCGAGGCGGGCGCGCGTTTTGATCGCACCAAACAAGGGACTCCGATGCTGCATGGGGCGCTGGCGTACCTGGAATGCCGCCTCGATTCGGCGCAGGTGGCGGGGGACCATACCATCTTCATCGCCCAGGTAGAGGACGTGGTGGTGCGGGAGGGCGAGCCGTTGCTGTTCTTCCGGGGGAAGTATCGAGGGGTGGGGGAGGAAGTGGGGAAGTGAGATCGGATCTAGCGTTTACCCATGCGTGATGTCGACAAAATAATCGAGTTGGTTCGCGCAATGCGTCCAACGGTGACAGTCGAGCAACTCAAAGTGCTGCACCCTGGAGCCGATGACGATGGATTGTGGTTCTTCAATCAGCCCGAGAGCCCATTCGAAGTGCAGATCGAGTCTTCGGATGGTATGTGCCCGTTTCTGATCGAAACGGACGAGACTGAAGCGCGCCTCACGACGAATTCCGTCGAGGAAACGGTTCAGACGCTTTCGGTTCTTCTCCGCTTGTTCAAAACCGAGACAAGTCAGGCCTAGTAAAGTGGGGTTTGTCACTTTTGTGGATCTAGAACATCCAATCATTGCAGAAGTAAATCATGCAACTGGGAGTTAATTCATGGCCGAAAAAACGGCAGCGAAGGTTACTAAAACTGAAGCCGAGTGGAAGAAGCAACTGACCGACGAGCAGTACCACGTGACGCGCGAGGCCGGAACCGAGTGTGCGTTTACCGGGAAGTACTGGAACACAAAAGAGCCCGGGATGTATCACTGCGTGTGTTGCGGGTCGCCGCTATTTGATTCGCAGACGAAATTTAATTCAGGGACGGGGTGGCCGAGTTTCACCAAACCGGCCGAGGGTGGAGGAGTGGTCGAGCATCGAGATACACAGTACGGGATGGTGCGGACCGAAGTTCGCTGCGCCAAGTGCGATGCGCATCTGGGACACGTGTTTGAGGATGGTCCAGCGCCCACGGGCCTGCGCTATTGCATGAATTCGGCGGCGTTGGATTTGCGGCCGGCGGAGAAGAAGTAAGGCAGCCCGCCCGTCGTAGAGACGTAGCTTGCTATGTCTTGTCGGCGGCGTCCGGAATGATGGTGAGAGAGATGTTGCAAACAACGTCTCTACGAATGGGGTACGAATTCGGCGAAAACAACAGGGGGCACGCGCGAGCGTGCCCCTTGTTTTACCCCAGACGTTCAGCCTGCCAAACTATGCGCTCGCTGTGGCCGCCAATGCCTTGGGAGCCTCGGCTGCCTTCGGCTGCGCGTTCTGCTTGCCTTCGTTGCGAACCTGAATTCCACCCTTGAGCGAAGCGCCGTCTTCGACGCTGATGCGCACGGTGGAGATGTCGCCGGCGACCGAACCCTCGGCGCGGATGTCGACGCGGTCGCTGCATTCGATGTTGCCGGTCACCTTGCCCATGACCACAACTTCGCGGGCCTGGATGCTGGCATCAACCTTGCCGTTGCGGCCAATGGTGACGCGGCTCTCGGGCATGGTGATTTTGCCTTCGATGCGGCCGTCGATGTAGAGAGCTTCCGAGCCGCTGATTTCGCCCTTGATGACCAAAGTGCGGCCGATTGTGGCCTGATCCACGGGAGCGGTGACGGTTTTGACCGGGTTGTAAGAGTTGGGGTTGGGGACCGGCGAGCCGGCCTTCTGGTTAAACGAGTTCTCCGACGACTGAAGCATGCGACCTTCCTTGGGTTCCCGCGCGGCGCCTCGCCCTTCGGTCCCTGGCACCTAGTTCCTGCGGTTGGTCTTGAAATTTGTGGCCTGCGGCAGTTGCTGGCCACTTGGCCAACCTGACTATCGCACAGGGGTAAGGTGAGGGGAGAGATTACGGAAGGTGGTGTCCGGGTGCGGGGGCGTGATTTGCGCTAGTCGGAGCCTTGCAGGGCTTCGGCCATGTCTTCCCATTCTTTGATTAGCGCAGCATGGTTTGCTTTGTGCTGGTCGAGTTCCTGCGACTGGCGCTGGCTGTCTTCGGCGCTGACGAAATTCTGCAGTGCGGTTTCCAGGCGCGCGATCGCGTCTTCGGTCTGGCTGATTTCCTCTTCCAGATCGTGAACTCGATCTTCCATCTGCTTGCGCTTGATGGGGTTCAGGCGCTTCTTGGGAGTTTCGGTTTGCTCGTTGCTCGAACCATTGCCATTGGCCGGCGCGCTTGAGGCATCAGCCGGAAAATCCCCACTTCTCCCAACAGAAGGGAGAAGTGGGGCACCCTTTGTTGTCTTCACTCCCGGAACATCATCGAGAGTGGGCGCGACGTGCTGTCCGCCCTGCTTGCGCCAGAGATAGTCTTCGTAGTTGCCGGGGAAGACCTCGACCTTGCCGCCGCCGACTTCGAAGACGCGCGTGGCCAGCTTGTCGATGAAGTAGCGGTCGTGCGAGACGAAGACAACCGTGCCCGTATATTTCACCAGCGCATCGAGCAGCACATCTTTGGCGCGCAGGTCGAGGTGGTTGGTCGGTTCGTCGAGCAGCAGGAAGTTTGCGGGATGCAGCAGCAGGCGCAGCAGCGCGTAGCGTCCGCGCTCGCCGCCCGACAGGACGCCGATCTTCTTGTAGACGTCTTCATCGGAGAACAGGAAACATCCGAGTAAGCTTCGCAGTTCGGTTTCGCCGCGACCTGGCGATGCATCTCCAAGATCGTCGAGGATGCGGGCGTCGGGATCGAGTTCCTTGTACTGGTCCTGCGCGAAGTGGTCCGCTTCCACGTTGTGGCCGAGGCGGTATTCGCCGCGCGTCACCTTTTCGGTTCCGGCCAGCAACTTGATCAGCGTGGACTTGCCCGCACCGTTGACGCCGACGAGGGCGATGCGGTCTCCGCGCTCGATCATGAAGTCGACGTTGCGGAAGACCTCTTTGTCAGTGCCGCCATTCTTTCCCGGATAACTTTTGGCTACGCCTTCGAACTCGGCCACGATGCGGCCGCTGGGCTTCGGCTGCGGGAAGGAAAAGTGGATGGTCTTCTCTTCCGGCGGAATCTCGATGCGCTCGATTTTTTCCAGTTCCTTGATGCGGCTCTGCACCTGCTTGGCCTTCGTGGCCTGGTAGCGGAAGCGGTTGATGAAGACTTCCAGTTGCTCGATGCGGTCGCGCTGGTTGCGGTAGGCGGCGGTCAGTTGCTCGTTGCGCTGCGTCTTCTGGGCAAGGAACTTGTCGTAGTTGCCAGTGTAGAACCAGAACCGCTTGTTCCAGATTTCCGCGATCTTGTTGACCGTGACGTCGAGGAAGTAGCGGTCGTGCGAGATCAGCACGAAAGCATGCGGATAGTTCTGCAGATATTCTTCCAGCCAGTTGCGGGCTTCGAGATCGAGGTGGTTCGTGGGTTCGTCGAGCAGTAGCAGGTTCGGTTGCTGCAGCAGAAGCTTGGCGAGGGCGAGGCGCATCTGCCATCCGCCGGAGAATTCGTCGGTCAGGCGCGGCCAGTCTTCCTTGGTGAAGCCCAGGCCCATCAGAACTCGTCCGACTTCAGCTTCGATCGAGTAGCCGTCCCGGGTGCGGAACTCGTGTTCCACGCGGTGGTAGCGGTCGGCAACGGCGGAATATTCCGGGCTGGTGTGGTCGAGTTCGGCCATGCTCTGCGTGAGAGATTCCAGTTCCGTCTCCTTGGCGCGCAGGTCGTCAAACACTGACATGCACTCGGCGAAGACGCTGCGGCCAGAGAGCGTGAGGCCGTCCTGGGGAAGGTATCCTGCCGAGGTTCCTTTGGCGACGACGAGGCTGCCGTAGTCGAACGTGTCCATGCCGGCGAGGACCTTCATCAGTGTGGACTTGCCGGTGCCGTTGCCACCGACCAGGCCAATGCGGTCGTGGTTCGTGATGAGCCAGTCCGCGTTTTCGAAGAGGAGTTTGTGGCCGAAACGTTTTCCGGCCCCGGAGAGCTGAATCATGGGCTGGAGTTATGGTCTCACAAAACCAGTACCCTGTACGCAGTTGCCAGTTGCAAGCGTGAAGAGAAACTTCACCACAGAGGACGCGGAGGAAGAACTACTCACGGCCAGACTACGTTCGCGATGGGGTCTCTTGCTGGCCGAGCGTTGCGCGGGCCGGGATAGGTTCCCCAAAGCTCACGATGGAACTGGATGCGTTCCAGGGCGCGGTCGATCACGGCTTCGAGTTCGTGAAGATATTTCACTTCGCGCCCCTTCGCCAGGCGGCGCTTTGCTTCTTCCGGGCTGAACCATGTGGGGCGGCGGTTGTCTTCGTCGGGGCGGCGCATTTGATGGATCTCCATCAGGAAGGCCTTGATCACGAATTCCTGCACGCCGCCGGGCTGCCAGAACACGCCCTTGGAATGAATATAGAGGTGGAAGTGGCGCGGCTCGATCGTGCCCAGAGCGCCGGCCTCTTCCGCGGCTTCGCGCTCCGCGGCTTGGCTATGCGACAGGCGGGCGTCCGTTGATCCCTTGGGGAACGTCCACTTGTTGCCGCCATTGGTATTAACCAGAAGGAACTCAATGGCCGTGCCGCGTCTGCGGTAACAGATTGCAGCCACCTGCAGCGGCAAAGACTTCGCGACGCGGGCTGAACCCATGGGCCCTCCTGAGTAAAGGCTACATGCAAGATATTTCACCAGTGTTAAAGTGCAACAGAAATTGTGCACCCTAGAGGGTTACGAAAGGGTTACGTACCCTTTCGGGAAAAAGCGCATCTGCCTCCACATTGTCTTCCTGAGCAAAGTGAAGGACCTAAGTGCATTCGCCGGCGGGGCCTCGCAGCAAGCAATTTGCATAGGTCCTTCGTTTCGCTCAAGATGACAGTCTTTCACAGTCCTCCCCCATACACGGGAATGGCTGCTCCGGTTATGTCTCTTCCGGCATCTCCGGCCAGCCACGCAATCAGGCTGGCGACCGAAGCGGGCTGCACCCACTGCGAAACGTCGGCGCCGGGCATCGCTTGCCGGTTGGTGGGAGTGTGCATCGTGCCGGGTAGAATCGCGTTCGCAGTGACGCCGGCGTCTTTAGTTCTCGATTCCGAGGCCGCCGTTGGCTCCGGTAACCAGGGCAATTCTTCCTGTCATAGGTGTCCGCACCCAACTGGAACTCATCGTAAATGCTCGCTCGCGGGTTGTCGCTGAAATAGCAGTATTTCAAACAGCCCAAAAGAGGCGGACGCGCCCTCCGCGGAGTCCTAATCCCCATTAAGAATCGGCAAAGGAGTGCAATTTTGAACAGACAGGCGAGGGGTGTTACAGGAGAATGTTTGGGATTACTTCAAACTGCGATCTTTGGCACGCGGCGATTGAGCAAAACGCTTGCGAGGTTCCATGCTGATGACTAGTCTAATACTCTGCATGCTTTGGATGACGCTGAACGCTTTCTTCCTCCTCCTTGTCAGGATCGGTGCGAAGCCGGTGCCCGTGCCGCCCAGGCGGTTCACGAGGTCACTGAGCTTCGTCCGGGTTCGGATGGTTTTCTGATCTGTTAGACATAGTCGCCGAGCCCACTTGCCTTGTTCCACGAACGGGGCCGGTTCTCACGCCAGATTCCGCTGCAGCGTCTCCCGCTCCAATTCATTTTCCCAACGCGCTACCACCAGCGTAGCTACACCGTTGCCGATCATATTGACCAAAGCGCGGAACATGCTCATGAAGCGGTCGATGCCGAGGATGAGCGCCATTCCCGCCACCGGAATGGTGGGAATCACGCTCAGAGTGCCAACCAACGCGATGAAAGACGCTCCCTGCACGCCGCTCGCGCCCTTCGAGGTCAGGACCGCGACCGAAAAAAGCGTTGCCTGCTGCAGGAACGTCAGATGCGTATTCGTGGCCTGCGCGACGAACAGCGCGGCCAGCGTCATATACAGCGCGCTGCCGTCGGTGTTGAACGTGTAACCCGTGGGAACGACCAGCCCCACCAGAGAGCGCGAGCAGCCGAGTTCTTCCAGTTTCTCCATCAGCGTAGGGATCGCTGTCTCGGACGAACTGGTAGCCAGCACCAGAAGAATCTCCTCTTTAATCCGCAGCAGGAATTTCAGCAGGCTGAATCCCGCCACCCAAGACACTGTGCCGAACACGATGAACACGAACAGAATCGAAGTGATCCAGAACGAAGCGATCAGCCGGAGCAGCGGGCCCAGGGAAGAGAGTCCGTATTTGCCAATGGTGAACGCCATGGCGCCGAATGCGCCGATGGGCGCGAGTTTCATGACAATGTTGACCATGCGGAAGACGACCTTGGTCAGCGACTCCAACAAGGTGACCAGAGGCTTGGCATGTTCTCCCGCTGCCGACATGGCAAGTCCGAACAGGATTGAAACGAAGACGACTTCCAGGATGTCGCCTTTGGCGAAAGCATCCACGATGGTCGTCGGGATGATGTGCATCAGGAAGTCGGTGACCGTCTGCGCCTTGGCCTGTCCTGCGTAATCGGCAACGGCGCGCGTGTCGAGAGTCGATGGGTCCACGTTGAAACCGGTGCCGGGATGCACGACGTTCCCGACGATGAATCCCACGACCAGCGCCAGGGTCGAGACGATTTCGAAATAGAGAAGAGCTTTCCCTCCGACGCGGCCGACCTTGCGCAAATCCCGCATTCCGGCGATTCCGGTGACCACGGTGCAGAAGATCATCACCGTAATGATCATGGTGATCAGGCGGATGAAGGCGTCGCCCAGCGGTTTCATCGCGACTGCGTGCGCGGGACTGATGTAGCCGAAGATGACCGCGACTACGATGGCGAAACTTACCTGTACCCAGAGCGACGCATAGAAGCGTTTCGGGGGCGGGGCGGGAACGTCGGGCTGGGGAGTCGAGAGTGAAGTAGACATAAATGAGTAAGTGCAGCGTGGTACGGTGGTCCAACCAGCATCAAAACATCAATTCACAGCCAATCTCCCAACTTCTTGTTGTTAGGAGGAGCGGTCTAGTTCGCTGGTGACTGCAGCGTTTTCACCAGCCACGGAATGATCACTTCTTTGAAAATCCGGGGATCGGGCCAGACTCCCACTTGCCTTCCGAGATGGAAGCCATGCGGGTTGATCCACGCTTCTTTGGGGAGGTCGCCTTTACTCAAGAGCAAGTATTCATCTTCGATCGGCACCTGCGTGTCGAGCACGCCCGCGATGATGAGCATGGGCGCCATCGGTTTGCCCAATAGTCCCTGGTGCACCAGAGAAATCTTGGGCAGGAACTCGCCCATTTCGTCGAGTGTGTGGACGCCTTCGAGAATGTTCATGAGCGCGGGTACCTGATCGAAAAGATATTCGCGGTTACCCAGCAGATGATTCATCAGAAAGTCTTTCTGGAAGAACATGTCGATCGGCGGTGACTGCGCGCTGCAGCCACGCAGGCGGGCGCGCTCGACGATGGCCATCTTGGTTGCCCAGTAGGCGCCCCAACTCACGCCGTGCAGGGCGATGCGGTTCTTGTCGATCTCCGGCCGCGACTGAGCGTAGTCGATGACTTTCGAGAGCATCCGCTCGGAAGTCTCGCTGACCTTGATGGGCGCCTGTCCGGTGCCGGGGCCGTCGACAGCGAGGTATCCGATGCCGAAGGGAAGAATGGCGCTGAAGCTTTCGGTCAGATCCTCTTTGCGGCTATCGAGGCCATTGACCGCGATGACGAGTGGCACGGGGCCTTTGGCGTTTTTCGGCAGGCGCAGGTAGCCGATGATTTCTTTGCCTTCGAACGGAATGCGTACCACCTCCATTGGCGGATCGAAAAACTTCGCGTGCTCCCGGAATGCTTCGAGCGCCTTTTCGTAGGAGCGCTGCTTGCCTGGAGAAGCGGGGATCGGCCAGCGTCCAAAGGAATAGATGCGCCAGGCGCGAATGTAGTCGGCGTTGGCCTTGGTGGGATCGGTCTTCTCCAGCGACTTGGCCTCGTTGAAGTAACGATCGCCAACGCGCATGAAGCCAGCAGCCCACTCGTCCTTGTCGGCCGTGTGAATGGTCTCGAAGGCCTCCTTCACATCAGCCGGATCGAGCCCGATCAGCGGGTACTGCCCGACTTCGGCGCGGTGAATCGCTTCGGTCTTGACCTCATCGATGGTGCGCTCCCGGCGCTCTTCTTTCTGCGCGAGAACGAGGTCAGCCATCACCGTGCAGACAAGCAACAGCGTTAAGAAAAGGAATGAGATTCTGTTTTTCATGATGAGTGGTCCCCAGATGGTCTGGCCCGCTGTCATGCGAGCGAAGTAGATAACAAAAGGCCGGACGGAATGAGTCCGGCCTACGGTACGCGTCTCTGAATCGACTGCCGTCCTAGAACGTAAACTTCAACCCTAACTGAATGGCGCGGCTACCACCGGATCCAATGACTGGATTGGCGGCAGCGACGTCAGGTGTGGCGCACCCGCAACCGAACGGCCGCGCCGACGGATCGTTCAACCCGAATCCGTTCTGCCCGCCGTACGGATTGGCAAAGTTGGGGTGGTTGAAAATGTTAAAGAATTCGGCGCGGAACTGGGCGCGAAGCCGCTCGCCCAAGTGCCAGTTCTTGGCAACCGAGAAATCGAAGTTCCGGAAGCCGGTGTCGCGGAAAGTGTTCCGCCCCATGTTGCCGAATTGCCCCAACGGTGGCGGAATCATGACCGAGCTACCCTGCGCATAACAGCCGAACAGGTTGAGAGCCGCCGTCGCCGCTCCGGCTGTGCCGCCATCCACCGCTAGCGCCTGGGTCGCGCAGGCGGAGTTGCTGGCCCCGGAGAAATACGGAATTCCTGTCGGGGTTGACTTGAAGTCGGATGGCTTTCCGTAAAAGCTCCAGCGGATGGGTTCGTTCGCTGGCGGACTGACCGGCAGCGGCCCGACGCCGGCAGCGTCGGTGCCTAGATCAATCGGGCCCCAAGGTTGCGCACTTTGCAGCGTCACGATGGAATTCAATTCCCAACCCTCCATCATCTGCGCAAACCCTTTGCGTCCGGGGATCGCGTAGGTAAACGAGAGAGTGAGACGCTGTCGAATGTCGAAGTCACTATTCCCGTATTCCCGTCCTACGTTGGAAGAATCCTGCGGCAGACCCGCGCCGTAGCCGAAGTCCCAATTGGCGCCGACGGCGTCGAGCGAGTGTCCGTAGGTATAGCCGGCGACCATGCTCAGGCCGTGAAAGTTGCGAGAGTTCAACGTGACCTGTAGAGCGTCATAGTTCGACCGGTAGACGTTTCCCATTTGGAAGATGTTGCTCAGGTAAGGGAACTTCGCGTAGTAAGGCGCGTTGGTCTGCTCATACCCGCTGTCAACTGCACAACTGTTGTAAGCGGGAGCGCTAGCGAGGCAGGTGGCAAGGGTGCCAGCACCAACGCCCGCCGGTGTCCATCCTGACCCCACCGGCGGTTGGTTGATGTCACGAATCCCGACCAGATTCGATCCATGATTTCCGACGTAGGACATTTCCAGCGACAGATTTGGGGTAAACGAGTGCTGCATGCCGATAGTCCAGTGCCAGACGTAAGGAGTGGTGAGGTTGCGGGCCACGCTCATGATCGGGCAGGGATTGTTGAAGCAGTTCAAAGTGGTGGTGCTGACGTTGGCTCCGAAGATCGGTACTCCACTGTCCCACTGCGGAAGAACGGGCGGGATCGCCAGATTGCCGGCCGTGATCGTGCCACCGGCGGTGTCTCCGGCGGCATCGATAATGGCTGCCGTGGGAACGTTGCCCAGGCCAAAGGCGTTGTTGAAAGCAAGCATGGCCTCCCAGTTAACGGTTTCGTACACCAGTCCCGCTCCGCCTCTGATCACGGTCTTTCCTTTGCCGTTCACGTCCCAGGCAAAGCCCAAGCGGGGCGCGAAGTTCTTGTGGTCGGGGTTGTAGGGACCGCTGACGCCGCTCTGTCCGGCCTGAATCAATCCGGTGGCGGAGTTGGGATCGAAGTTGCCCAGCAGGTTGTGCTGCTCTTTGATGACGGAACTGTACTCATACCGCACGCCGAAGTTGACCGTCAGGTTCTTGTTGGCACGCCAGTCATCCTGCAGGAACAGGCCGTAGGCCCAGTTGTGAATATGCAGGGTCGGATCGCCAACCTGCACCGATGCCTTGAACGGGTCGCCAGCGAAAAAATCTTCCAGCGCGGTCGAGCCTGCTCCGGTTCCGATCGCGACGCCGCCCAGAAACGTGATGCTGCCACGGGCGTTGCCGAAAGCGCCGCCGTTGAAGGCGTTGTGGTGAAGGTCGCCGCCGAACTTCAGAGAATGTTTACCCGCTGTATAGGAAACGTGGTCGATGAACTGAGTTCTGGAGTCCGGCCCCTGGAACTTGGGCCACTTGAACGCGCCTAGGCCCGGGACGAAAGCTCCAGCGAAGCCAATGCGGGGAAGTCCGCCGGTGTTGGGTCCGCTCACGCCCGTGTTGAGGCCGTAGCCTGATGCTGGCGTGCCAATGTCACCGGGGAACGTGGGTTGGTACAGGCGGTTGTAGCCGACGCGCGCTTCGTTCACCCACCGGGTACCGGGCGTCCAGATCCAGTTTCCTCCCACGACTTGAGCGCGGGTGTGGATCTTCGACCGCCAATTGGATTGCAACTCCGGAAAATCTTCTACGGTCCCGTTGTTGTTTCCATAGAAATACATACCGCCGATGCTGTTGCGCTGGTTGATGTTGACATCCACCTTGCCCAGCGCGTTGTCGACTCCCACATCGTTGGGGAATCCCTGCACAATGTTGGGGCCCTGCGTGTTGTTGATGGGGAAGCCTGTGCCAGCACAAGTCACCGTGGACCCTGACACCGTACAGCCCGAGATCTGTTGGCTGGCTGCGCTGATCGGGACGTTGTTGGCCGCGAGATCGGCAATCGCGTCCGGAATGCTGTTGCCGCAGTCGCCCGTGACCGAAATGCAGTTCCCGGCGTCGGGCAGAGACACCATCGAAGGCGTGGTGACGCTATACGAGTTCCCCACGTCGTAGCGCTGTCCTTCGTAAGCGCCGAAGAAGAACGCTTTGTCTTTGACAATCGCGCCGCCGAAACTGCCGCCAAATTGCTCCAAGGTCCGCGAAGTTTTTGCCGCGGGCGGAGCGTTGAAGTAATTGCGCGCGTCCAGGGCGCCATCGCGGCCGAAGGCAAACGCGGTGCCGTGGAAAGAATTCGTTCCCGCCTTCAATCCAACGTTCATAATCGCGCCCGGCTTCCATCCGTATTCCGCCGGGGGATTTTCCTGAACGTTGAACTCCTGGATCGCATCGATGGGCAGGATGGTCGCGGAGTCTCCTGCGATGCCCGCTCCGTTGATGATCCCCTGTCCAGAAAACGGCTCGCTGTTGAACAGGCCTTCGATGAAGTAGGCGTTGTCCTCGGCACGCAGGCCGTTGGTGCTGGTGGTCGAGAAACCGCCACCGGGATAGCGCATGACTCCGGGCCGCAGCTGCAGCAGGTTCTCATAGTTGCGGCCGTTCAGAGGAAGGTCGTTGATCTCCTTGTTGCTGAGCGTGCCACCCAGAGTGGAGGAGGTGGTATTGATTAGAGGGACTTCTTCGGAGATGGTGACTACCTCGGTCACTTGTCCAGGCTGCAGCGCGAAATCGGCGCGCACGTCGGTGGCGACTTCAATCTGTACATTGGTGCGCTCCACGCTTTTGAAGCCTCTGGCTTCCACATGGATCTTGTAGGTGCCGGGTTGCAAGTCGGGCGCCGTGTAGGCCCCGGATTCGTCGGTGGTCATGGTTCGCAACGTGCCACGCTGAACGTCGGTGATGACCACGGTGGCACCCGCAACGGCGGCGCCGCTCTGATCGGTCAAGGTGCCCAGCACCCGCCCGCCTGTGGTCTGAGCCAGAGCGGAAACGGAGAACAGGAGCAGCGTGAAGGTGGCGAACAAGAACCGGGAAGCTGCAGTCATCCGTCCGTCGTGGGACGCGGCGGCGCTGACAGGGCGCGATAGCATAGGGGAACCCCTCCGAATTTCTGGTCCGACAGCCATACCACTATCGGAGAAACAGTGTCAAGCAAATTCAATTTTTGGATGGAAACTCAAGAAGCCTACACCAGGTCCGCGCCCGTCGGACAGTTCCCAAGAGGATACCTGAACCTCATGAACGTATGATTCTTGAGGGCTTGCACAAATGATCTCGGGTGTAGTACGCTCTTTTGGTCATACCACTAGACCTTTATACCAAGATCGTGCCTTCTCTCCAACAAACGCGCCAACCCGCTGTGGATATGCGGTATAGTAGCCGGACCATAGCCAGTCTTCCGGCTGGCGCGTCACCACGTGCGGGGGGCAGGGCAGTGTACAAGCTAGTTCGTACGTCGCGGCTCTACGAACAAATCGTTCAGCAAATTGAAGAATCCATCGTCAAGGGCGATCTGAAGGCGGGAGATCAACTCCCCGCGGAGCGCGAACTGGCACAGCGTTTTGGCGTGAGCCGCACTGCCGTGCGCGAGGCCGTGAAAGCTCTGCGCGAGAAGGGCTTGGTCGAAGCTTATTCCGGTCGCGGCACCTTCATCACCGATGGCACCACGCAGGCCGTGCGCCAGTCGCTCGACTTGATGGTGAAGATCGGTCAGCCGGAAGGCTCCACGCATCTTGCGGAAGTACGCGCCATTCTCGAGCCGGAGATTGCGGCTCTGGCCGCAGCCCGCATCCAGGAACCGGAACTGTCGACCATGCGTGAGGCGGTCGCCGCTATGGACCGTGCCGGACAGGATCCCGAAACTTACATCGAAGCGGATCTCGATTTCCATCTCGCACTCGCAGAGGGAGCGGCCAATCCGCTTATTCTTTCGCTGCTCGACTCCATTGTCGGACTTCTGCGCGAGCAGCGCCTGCGAATCTTTAAAGTTCCCGGCGGCCCGGAGCGTGGGCAGATTCATCACAAGCGAATTCTTGATGCGGTCGAGCGGCATGATGCGGAGAGAGCGCGCGAAACGATGCGCTCGCATCTGTCGCAGGTACGCGACGACAGCCAGTCGCCGGCAGGGAAGCGCGCTCCCGGCAAACTTGGCGCACACTAGCAGATTGCTGAAGAGATTCGAGTGCTTTTGAAAGGGCGCGGCTTCAAGCCGCGCCGCAAGCGAAAAAATCAATAGCGGCTTTAGCCGCGAAGGACAAGGATGGCGAAAGTAGGATTTATCGGGTTGGGCGTGATGGGCAGCCAGATGGTGAACCGGCTGCTGAGCAAAGGTCACACGGTGACCGGCTACAACCGCACGCGGACCAAGGCACAGTGGCTGGTGGAGAAAGGTATGCAGTGGGCGGACTCCCCGCGCGCCGTGGCCGCTGCATCAGACTACATCTTTGCGATGGTGACTAACGCCGCGGCGATCCAGGCAATCAGCGAAGGTCCGGACGGACTGCTGGCCGGCTTGAGTGCTGGCAAGACTTTCATTGACATGAGCACGGTGAGTCCGACGGTGAGCCGCGCGTTGGCCGCGAAAGTTCGGGCTCTCGGCGCCGACATGGTGGATTCGCCGGTCTCGGGCAGCGTCATTACTCTGACCGAAGGAAAATTGTCGGTGATGGTCGGTGGGCGCAAAGAAACGTTCGACAAGATCAAGCCGCTGCTGCTCGACATCGGCTCCAAGGTCAGTCATGTGGGCGATAACGGCCTGGCACTCTCCATGAAGATCGCCATCAACCTCAGTCTGGCGGTGCAGATGCTGGCATTTTCCGAGGGCGTGCTGCTGGCGGAAAAAAGCGGCATTGCCCGCGAGGTTGCCGTCGATGTGCTCGTCAACAGCGCGGTCGCTTCTCCCATGATCAAGTACCGTGGGCCGTTCGTCCTGCAACAGCCGGAAGAAGCCTGGTTCGACGTAAACATGATGCAGAAAGACATGGTGCTGGCGATGGACTTGGGTAGGCAGCTCGATGTACCGCTGCCGACGACAGCGGTGAGCAATGAATTTCTGACGGCGGCGCGCGGCATGGGCTGGACGAAATACGATTTCGCCTGCATGTTCGACGTGCTCGCCGCCATGTCGGGTGTGACGACGCCGGTTACCGCAGGAGGACCAAAGAAGTGAGCACCGCTACCTCCAAGCCGGAAGCCGGACGCGAAGTCCGAACTGAGAAAGACCGCTGGCTGCGCGCTTACCGCCAGATGGTGAGAATCCGCCTGTTTGAAGAGCAGGTGAATGAACTCTACACGCGCGCTCTGATGCCAGGGTTGGCGCATCTCTACAGCGGCGAAGAAGCCGTTGCGGTGGGTATCTGCGAAGCGCTCAACATCGACGACTACATCACCAGCACGCATCGCGGCCATGGACACTGCCTGGCGAAAGGCGCCTCGCCCGACCGCATGTTTGCTGAACTGCTGGGCAAGGAGGCCGGGTACTGCCGGGGCAAGGGTGGATCGATGCACATCGCCGATCCCGCGACCGGCAACCTGGGTGCGAATGCCATTGTCGGCGGCAGCGTTGGCATCGCCACTGGCGCGGCGTTTGCCTCGAAGCGTTTGGGAAACGGCCGCGTGGCCATCTGCTTCTTCGGTGAAGGCGCGCTGGGTCAAGGATCGCTGTACGAAGTCATGAACCTGGCGCAGCTCTGGAAGCTGCCCGTGATTTACGTCTGCGAAAACAATCTCTATAACGAATACACGCACTTCTCTGAGACGACGGCCGGAACCATTCTCGGACGCGCGGGAGCCTTCGGCCTGGAGTCGGCATTGGTCGATGGGCAAGATGTGCGCGCGGTGAATGAAGTTGCGACGCGTCTGGTGAAGCGGGCGCGCGCCGGCGGAGGCCCGGCCTTCCTGCAGGCCGATACCTATCGCTACAGCGGACATCACGTCGGCGACATCAATCGCGAGTATTACCGCTCGAAGCAGGAAGAGCAACACTGGAAAACCGAACGCGATCCGATCAAGCTGCATGCGAATTGGCTGCTGGCGCAAGGGTATGGCGACGCCGCAGCGCTCGATCAGATCGCCGCCGAAGGTCGCACTGAGATGGAAGCCGCGGTGAAATTTGCGATTGCGGCTCCGTATCCCGGCATCGACCAGGTGGAACAGGACGTCTACGCCTGAACTTTATTTATGCCAGAACGTGAACTGACATTTGCGCAGGCGGTGCGGGAGGCGCTAGCGGAAGAAATGCGCCGCGACTCGCGCGTGTGCATTTTCGGCGAAGACGTGGCCGAAGCCGGGACGCCGTTCAAAGTGCTCTCCGGACTCGTCGAAGAATTCGGCGCCGAGCGCGTCGTCGACACGCCGATTTCCGAGGCGGGTTTTACGGGCGTTGGCGTGGGCGCGGCCATGACGGGCCTTCGCCCGGTGGTCGACATCATGTTCGGCGATTTCCTCACGCTGACCATGGATCAGATGGTGAACCAGGCCGCCAAAGCGCACTACATGTCAGGCGGGCACTGGCGCGTCCCCATGGTGATGCGCACCACATTGGGCGCGACCCGGCGCTCGGCAGCGCAGCATTCACAGTCGCTGCACGCGTGGTTCAGCCACGTGCCTGGGCTGAAAGTTGTCCTGCCTTCGACACCATATGACGCGAAGGGCCTGCTGAAGACTGCGATCCGCGACGAGAACCCCGTCATATTTTTCGAAGACAAGATGATGTACAAGCTGAAAGGTCCCGTTCCTGCGGAAGACTATACGATCCCGCTGGGCGTGGCCGATGTGAAGCGCAAAGGCGACGACATCACGCTGGTAGCGACCAGCAGCATGGTGCAGGTCGCGCTGGGCGCCGCGAGCATCCTGGAAAAGGAAGGCATCAGCGCGGAGGTAGTCGATCCGCGCACCACGTGGCCGCTCGACGAAAAGACTATTATCGAGTCGGCGAAGAAAACCTCCCGCGTGATCGTCCTCGACGAGGGCTATGGTCGATATGGGGTGACGGCGGAACTAGCGGCCGTGATCGCTGAAGGTGCGTTCTATGATCTTGACGCGCCGGTAAAACGCATGGGCGCGATGCATGTGCCCATTCCGTTTTCGCCGCCGCTGGAAGATGTGACCGTGCCGACGGAGGAGACAGTTTCAGAAGCAGCACGGAAAATGTGCGGTAAGACGTAGCGCCGGCGTCCCGCCGGCTGTCCCGAGGGCGTTTCGCCCTCGTTTCAAGCTAGCAGCTAGAAGCTAGCAGCTAGGAGCTGATTTATGGGACTCAAAACTCACGGAACAATGGCGGTGGACTGGGAGAACCGGATCGACTTCGACCGGCTGCGCCGCGAACGTCTGCAAAAGGCGAAAGATCTGCTCGCCAAGTCGTCGATGGGATCGTTGCTCTGCTTCGACATGAACAACGTGCGCTACCTGACCGCGACGCACATCGGCACCTGGGCGCAGGACAAGGCCAACCGCTTCACGCTGCTGCCACAAAATGATGAACCGATCCTGTGGGATTTCGGATCGGCCGCCAAGCATCATGCGTTGAACTGCCCATGGCTCGGCCCTGAGCGTTCCCGTCCAGGAATTTCTATGTTGCGCGGCGCGATGACGCCAGAGATGGGCCGCGCCGAAGACGTCGCCAAGAAGATTCGCTTGGAACTCGAAATGCGTGGCCTGCACAAAGAGCCCGTCGGAATTGACATCATCGAACTACCGGTACTGTTTGCCTTGCAGCGCGAAGGCATCGAAGTGGTCGACGGCCAGCAACTCATGTCCGAAGCCCGCGTCATCAAGACGCAGGACGAAATCGCTCTGCTCAACACGTCGGCCATGATGGTCGACGCGGCCTATGACGAACTCTACCGCGCGATGAAGCCGGGCCTGCGCGAGAACGAAGCCGTTGGACTGGTGAGCAAGGTTCTCTACGATCTGGGCTCAGAATATGTCGAAGCGGTGAATGCGATTTCCGGCGAGCGCTGCAACCCGCATCCGCATGTGTTTTCCGACCGCGTGCTGCGTCCGGGCGATCCCGTGTACTACGACATCCTGCATTCCTACATGGGATACCGCACCTGCTATTACCGCTGTTTCACGATAGGCTATGCATCGCACGCCATGGTCGACGCCTACAAGCGCTGCCGCGATTATCTCGACGCCGCGATCGAACTGGTTCGCCCAGGACGCACCACCGCCGAGATCGCAGCAGTCTGGCCGAAGGCCACCGATTTCGGTTTTCCCAACGAAGAAGCCGCCTTCGCGTTGCAGTACGGCCACGGCATCGGACTCGCGATCTGGGAGAAGCCGGTGATCAGCCGCCTGGTCTCGTTCGAGCATCCCGTGGAGATCAAGCCGGGCATGGTGTTCGCTCTCGAAACGTTCTGGCCTTCGACGGACGGCTGGAGCGCGGCGCGCATTGAGGAAGAAATCGTGGTTACGCCGACGGGGCACGAAGTCATTACGCGCTTCCCGGCGGAACAGCTTCTGGTTGCGGGCGCGCACTACTACACGGTGAACGGGCCGCTGCCGACGACAAGAGAATCTGAAGCTGCGCCCAGCGAGCGTGTGCTCGAGATGATCGAAACGAGCGCCAAAACCGAGCGGGTAGGAGTTTAGGGCTGAAGGCCATAGTTCCAAAAGACGACGGCCCTCCCCAATAAAAACTATGGCCTTCAGCGTTGTTATGCCCGCTCTCGAGATGGCGCAGGAAACCGGCAAGCTCATTGCTTGGCGAAAGAAGGAAGGCGACCGCGTCACCAAGGGCGAGCCACTCCTCGAAATTGAAACCGACAAAGCGGTCGTAGAGGTGGAAGCGCCTGCTGACGGCATCCTCGCAGGAATCAAGGCGTCAGAGGGCTCCGACATTCCAGTCGGTCAAACGATTGCATGGATCGTTGCGCCGGGCGAGACGCCTCCCATCGAACCCGAATCTACGGCCCCAGCCGCACGTGCTAGTTCGCACGCGAAAGCTGAGTCATCTCCTGTTGCGGTAACGCCGGCCAGCGGCTCGGCGCAGGCGTCTGCTGCTAGCGCGAAGATTTCTCCCAAGGCACGTCGTCTCGCTAAAGAGCTGGGTGTAGACCTCGCGACAGTACGCGCCTCCGGTCCCAGCGGAGAGATTCTTGCATCCGATGTTCAGGCGGCAGCCTCCGCGCCCGCCGCATCCGGTGCGCCGGAGAAGGAATCCAAAAACATCGAAGTGCCCAGTTCGCTCGGCCGCATCATGGCGGAGCGTACCACGCAGAGTTGGACCACGGTCCCTCACTTCTTTGTGACCCGCGAGATCGAAGCGACCGCGCTCAACGAATATCGTGAACGCATTGTTGGAGAGATCGAGCGCGCGCACCCCGATCCGGCGAACTCTGTCCGCATCACGCATACGGACCTGCTGGTGGCGCTGACGGCCCGCGTATTGCTCAAGCACCCGCGCTTAAATGCGAGTTGGACCGCCGACGGAATTCTCCTGCACGATCACGTGCACATGGGGATCGCCATTGCGGTGAACGACGGCGTGGTTGCCGCGGTGGTTCACAACGCGCATGCCGCGAGTCTGGCGGAAATCGCAATCCAGCGGCGCGACGTCGCCGAACGGGCGCGGGCAGGAAAGTTGCGGCCCGCCGACATCGCCGATGCCACGTTCACCATCAGCAATCTCGGTATGTATCAGGTCGATCGATTCTGCGCCATCATCACGCCGCCACAGGCTGCGATCCTAGCGGTGGGCAGCATCGCCGACCGGGTCGTGGTGTTTCAGGGTCAGCCTGCGGTTCGACCGATGATGGCCCTGACCATCTCGTGCGATCATCGCGTCGCCGATGGCGCCCGGGCGGCACGCTTTCTTGCCGACCTCGCGGAAGCGACTCGGGAGCCCGCGAAAATCCTGCAATAGAGATCCGCTAACAGCTCGCCTAATCTTTCGCCGGATGGCGAACCAATTCCTCCGGGTGCATCCGCCGGTTCTTCTCGGCGGACTTTCCCCTCTGAGCCCGCACTTTGCGCCACAGGACTTTCAGGAAACTCTGCACCACGGGAGAAGGATCCCGTTCGCGATAGGCCACCAGCAGTTCGGTGCGCGCCCGCACTCCCGTCAACCGCCGGAACACGACGTCCTTGCGCTGCAGATTTCCAATACACCTCGGCACGATAGATAGTCCAATGCCCGCGGCAACCAGACTGAGCGTAGTCTGAATTTCCACCGTGCGCTGGACGACTACAGGACGAAACCCGGCCTGCTGGCAAAGCCCGATGACGTATTCCGTCCAACTCGGGCGAGGATGGTCGGGGTAGAGAACAAAAGATTCCGCGCTCAGCGCGGACAGAGGTACAACAGGCAACTGTGCCAGGCGATGGGAACTGGGTAAGGCCACATACAACGGTTCGCGGGCAATCGTGCGGAACACCAATCCTTGAGTCTTGGCGGGAAGACGGAGCAGTCCGATGTCAATTCGCTTCTCGACGAGCGCTTCAATCTGGGTGTGGACCGTCATCTCCGAAAGAGTCAGGTCCACGTGCGGGGCGGCCTTCAGAAACTCGCGCAGCACTCCCGGCAGAACGTCATAGGTCGCCGATCCCACGAACCCGAGATTGAGGGTCCCGCTGACCCCGCCGCCGACGCGTTGGGCCGCGAGCACGGCCTCATCGGCCCTCGCCAGAATCTGGCGCGCACGTTCGAGAAAGACCTGCCCGGCGGGAGTGACTTGCACCCGGCGCCGGTTGCGGAACAGCAACTGCACCAGCAGGTCTTTTTCCAGCGCCTGAATCTGGCGACTGAGAGCAGGCTGGGCGATCCGCAACCGCTGGGCAGCGTGTCCGAAATGTAATTCCTCGGCTACGGCTACAAAGTACCGCAACTGGCGCAAATCCATGGCATGATTCTAATGCCGAATTGCTATTACTGGAACCTTCCAAATGTATTGGACGTATCAGCCAAAACAAAGGCATAGTAGGAGCCTGTATTTTTCTACGACTTCTTGGGAACAACGGAATCTAAAGGCGCATCGCAGGCAGAGTTTCAGGCCTGCCATCGGTTCCAGCTAGGTCAACGGTCAGGTTATGTGGTTAGTGCGACTGGCGCTGCGGCGCCCCTACACCATTGCCGTCTCTTGCCTGCTGATCATGATCCTCGGCGTGCTGTCGCTGACGCGCATGACGGTGGACATCTTTCCGGTTATCGACATTCCGGTGGTCGCGGTGGTGTGGACCTATCCCGGACTTTCGGCGCAAGACATGGAGCGCCGCGTGGTCCTGATCAGCGAGCGTGGCTACTCCACAACGGTCAACGGAATTTCGCGGATCGAATCGCAGTCGATCCCAGGAGTTGGACTCCTGCGGGTCTACTTTCAGCCGGGGACAGAGATTGGCGCCGCCATCGCGCAAATCTCTTCCGTGTCCAGCACCATCCTGCGCATCGCGCCTCCGGGGATTACGCCACCGAGCGTTATCCAGTTCAATGCCACGAACGTCCCCGTGGCGCAGTTGACGATTTCAAGCAAGACTCTTTCCGAGCAGCAGCTCTACGACTATGGCGTGAATTTCATTCGCGTGCGCCTGTTCACGATTCCCGGACTTTCCACGCCTGCACCGTTCGGCGGGAAGGAACGCCAGATCATCATCGACATCGACCCCCAGGCGCTTGCAGCCAAGGGCCTGTCGGCCGGCGATGTCGTCAGCGCGCTGCAGACTTCCAACGTGATTCTGCCCGCAGGCGATGCCAGAATCGGCAACACCGACTACACCGTCCAGCTCAATTCCAGCCCCGACACGGTCTCGCAGTTCAGCCGCATCCCGATCAAAGTCGTAGGCTCAGCAACGGTCCTGCTCGGTGACGTGGCCAAGGTCGCCGACAGCTATGCCGAACAGCGCGGCATCGTGCACGTCAACGGGAAGCGAGCGACCTATCTCGCCATCCTCAAGCACTCGGACGCGTCGACGCTAGCCGTGGTGGAAGCGACGCGCGAAACGCTGCCGATCATCAAGGCTTCCGCCCCGCAAGGCATGGACCTGAAGATCGACTTCGATCAATCTGTGTTCGTCCGCGCTGCGATCATGAGTGTCGTGCGCGAAGCTGTGCTTTCCTCAATCCTGGTCTCGCTGATGATCCTGGCATTTCTCGGAAGCTGGCGCAGCGTGATCGTGGTCTGTACCTCAATCCCGCTGGCCATCTTCACGGCCATCATCGGTTTGAACCTGAGTGGCGACACCATCAACATCATGACCCTTGGCGGTCTCGCGCTCGCCATCGGCATGCTGGTCGATGATGCAACCGTGGAAATCGAGAACATCAACCGCAACTTCGACATGGACAAGCCGATCACCGTGGCGATTCTCGACGGCGCCAGCCAGATTGCCGTGCCTGCGATTGTTGCGACGCTGGCGATTTGTATCGTCTTCTTCCCGGTCGTCCTGCTTTCCGGTGCAGCGAAGTATCTTTTCACGCCAATGGCGCTGGCGGTGGTGCTGGCAATGTTGGCCTCTTATATCCTGTCGCGGACGCTGGTGCCGACGCTGTCACGAATTCTCTTCGAAGGCCACCGCGAGGCAGATGAAGCCAAGGAAGAAAATCCGGGACTCCTCGGGCGCCTGAACCGCAGGCGCGAGCACGCGTTCGAACGGTTGCGCTCCGGCTACGGAGGGCTGCTGGATCTGGTGCTGCATCACCGTGTCTTCACGCTGTGTATGTTCGGGCTGATGTTCGCGGTCACAGCGGTGTTGCCCTTCATCATAGGTACTGACTTCTTCCCTGCCGTCGATGCGGGATTGATGAAGCTCCACGTCCGTGCGCCCGTTGGCACGCGCCTCGAAGACACCGAACAGTTGCTCATGCGGGTCGAGAGCCGGATTCGCGAAATCATCCCGCCCGGTGAAATCGACACCATTAACGATATGGAAGGTCTGCCGACTTCTTTCAATCTCGCCTTCGTGCCCACCGACAATGTGGGCGACATGGACGCGGAGGTTCTCATCGCGCTCAAGCCTTTGCATCATCCCACCGAAGGCTACATGGAGAAGATCCGCCAGCAACTGCCGCGCGAGTTTCCCGGGACGAGTTTCTACTTCCAATCCGCCGACATCGTAAGCCAGGTGCTCAACTTTGGTGTACCGTCACCGATCGACGTTCAGGTCGAAGGGCCCGACCTCGACCAGTCGTATCAGATCGCGCGCCAATTGAAAGATGAGATCGCCACCGTGCCCGGAGCGGTCGACGTGCACGTCAAGCAGGCGATTCGGTATCCCGCGTTGCACATCAATGTGGACCGTGAGAAGGCGGCGCAGCTGGGCTTGACCGAGCAGAGCGTGGCCAACAGCATGCTCATCTCGCTTTCATCGAGCGCGCTCATTGCCCCGTCCTATTTTCTGAATCCGACGAACAACGTGAACTACATCGTGGCCGTGCGTATTCCGCCGGAGCATTTCGATTCCGTTCAGGCGCTGATGAACACTCCTCTGAGCCTGCCGGGAGCGGCTACCCCGCTCCAAGCGGCAAGCCAGCCGCAGACACAACCCGTTCCCCAACCACAGTATGAAACCCTTGCTAACGTTTCCCAGATCATTCCGGATTCCGTGCCTGCGGAAGTCAGTCACTACACCGTGCAGCGCGTCATCGACATCAACGCGAATCTGCAGGGCCGCGATCTGGGCTCGGTCGTGGCCGGCATTCAGAAAAAAATCGATAGCCTGGGAAAGCTCCCCTTGGGCATGCGCATCAGCATTCATGGCCAGTATGAAGTCATGAATTCCTCGTTTCGCAGCTTGCTGATGGGGTTGATCCTCGCCATCGTGCTGGTGTATTTGCTGATCGTCGTGCTGTTTCAGTCCTGGATGGATCCTTTCATCATTATGATTGCGGTGCCAGGAGCGCTGGTCGGCATTCTATGGATGCTGGCCATTACCGGCTCGACGATTAACGTCGAATCGCTGATGGGCTCGATCATGGCGGTCGGTATCGCGACCTCCAACTCGATCCTGCTGGTAAGCTACGCTAATGACGCGCGAGTCGAGCGGGGCGTGTCCCCCTTGGAAGCGGCACTGGAAGCCGGAAAGACCCGATTGCGGCCGGTGCTCATGACCGCGCTCGCCATGATCATTGGAATGGTTCCCATGGCGCTGGCAATGGGCGAGGGCGGTGAGCAAAATGCTCCGCTGGGCCGCGCCGTAATTGGAGGATTAGTAGTGGCGACTGTGGTCACCCTGTTTGTTGTTCCGGTGGTCTATACGCTGTTGCGAAAGGATTTTCCCACGCGTCATTTGCTCGACGCAAAATTTGCTGCCGAAGCGCGCGGCGAAGAGTTTAAAGCGGAGGAACACTGATGTCTGAATCGCAAGGCCAGCGCCGCGGCTCTGTCTGGCTTTATCTCCTCGGCGTAGTCGTCGTCGTGGTGGCGGGTGTGATGGCTTTCCTTCTGTTTACGCGCCAGCGCAGCCACGTTGAGGCCGCGACCGAGCAGTTGACGGCAGAAGGACAGAAGGGACCATCAGTAGAAGTTGCCACAGCTCACAGAGTCGCAGGCTCGAACACGGTGCGATTGATCGGCGAGGCGCATGCCTACCAGTCGGCAATCTTGTATGCGAAGGTGAGCGGCTACATGCGCAGCATCAGCGTGGACAAGGGCGACTTCGCCCGCGCGAACCAGATCATCGCGGTCATCGAATCGCCGGAAACTGACAAGCAATACCAAGCGGCTGTCGCCGATGCGCACAATAAAGAACTCATCGCCAACCGCGCTGCCACGCTCGTCAAGAAAGAAATGATTTCTCAGCAGGACGCGGACCAGGCTGCGGCCGACGCAGCGGTCTCCAAGGCGAACCTGGAGCAGATCGGCACCTTGAAGTCATATGAAGAGTTGCGCGCTCCCTTTAGCGGGACGGTGACTGCGCGCTATTCCGATCCCGGGGCGCTTATCCAGAATGCGGCCACATCGCAGGCCAGCGCGCTGCCCCTGGTCGAAATCTCGGAGACTTCGCGGCTCCGCATCTACGTTTATGTTGATCAGGCGCACGCTCCCTTCGTGCGCAACGGAGATGCTGTCACGATTCTCGATCAGGCCAACCCGAGTCTGAAGGTGGTGGCGCGTGTCACTCGCACCAGCGGGGCGATTGATCCCAAGACGCGCACGCTGCTGGTTGAAATCGACGTGGACAATCCGCACAACCGCATTCTCGCCGGCAGCTTCGTGCAGGTTGAGTTAAAGGTGCAGACGCCGCGCTATGTCGAGGTGCCGTCCGACGCGCTCATCATTCGCGGGACGCAGACGTTCGTGGCAGTCGTTACTCCCGACAACACCATCAAGTTCACGCAAGTTGCCGTTGCGGAGCAAACTGGCGAGACTGCCCGCCTGTTCAGCGGGTTGGAGGAAGGCGAGCGCGTTGCCCGCAGCGTCGGCGAACGAGTGCCGGAAGGCGGCAAAGTGCAGCCGGTCGCGCGGCCCGGGAGCTGATGCTTCGTTAATTCATACCTTCAATCCACATGGGACAGCCAATACATAGTCGCGCGGGATTTGCGGCGCTAGCCTTGCTGGTAGCCAGCAGTCTCGCGGCCCAGGACAAGCCGCTCTCGCTCGCCGATTGCTATCGTCTTGCCGAACAGAATCAGCCCGATCTCGCCACTGCAGAGGCCGAAGTCCACGTGGCCGAGGCTCATCTCAAGGAACGCCGTTCGCCGTACTTTCCGCATCTCAGCTTCGGTGCCACCCACAACCAGCAGACCTATAACTACTCCCCGACGCCGGGGACTTCTCCCACGATCGCCGGGCTCCAATACAACGGGGAGAGATGGTCGAATTCTCCTTATTACTACACGGGGCTGAACTTCAGCCAGAACATCTATGACTTCGGCCTGACGCGCGGCTCGGTCGAGCGCGGGAAAGCGGAGTTGGCCCAGGCGCAGGAGAATCGTGACCGCGTCCACCAGGAAACTCTGCTCAACGTACGCAACGGATACTTCAGCGTGCTGGCGGCCCAGGCGTTAGTCCAGGTGCGGCAGACCGCGGTGCAGGATCAGAGCAAGCACCTCGACCAGATCAACGCTTTCTTCCAGGTGGGACGCGTGCCCAAGATCGACGTGACGCGGCAGGAGGTGCAACTAGCCAACGCAGAACTCGATCTGGTACAGGCGCAATCGGATCTGACGGTGGCTCAGGCAGCATTGGCCACAGCCATGGGCCTGCCGGTGAAAAATACCTATACGCTGGTCGATGTACTCAATGCAGCCAAGGCGCTCGACGCGGTCGATGGCTATCTTACCGAGGCACGAACGTTGCGCCCCGATCTGCGTGCGCTCCGCCAGGCCATCAACGCGGCCGAAGGAGACATCGTGGCTGCGCGCTCGAACTTCAAGCCTCGACTGAATTTCTCGAGCTTCGCCGATTTTCAAAATCTCAAATTCCCCTTGATCTGGAACTTGGGATTCGGTGAGAGCCTGCTGCAACCGCTGCTTACTGGAGGTTACAACCGCGCCTATCTCAACGAAACCGAACAGGCCAAGAGCGCCGCGGAGTCGAGCCTGAAATCCGCCACGCTGCTGGTCGATCGCGAAGTCTACACCGACTACGCCAACACAACGGTCGCTCAACAGCAAATTGAATTGGCGACGAAAGCCGATCAGGAAGCGCGGGAGAATCTGGCGTTCGCCGAGGGCCGCTATTCCGCCGGAGTGGGGAACATTATTGAATTGACCGATGCGGAATTATTGGCGGCTACTGCGGGGGCCCAGGTCGTCACCGCGCGCTACAGTTACCAACTCTCCTACGGCCGGCTGGAAGTCGCTGCGGGAAAAGATCCGAGCGACTAGAAGGTGTCGTTATCCGAGAGTCTCGACCGGGCCTGAATACTCGTGATCACTCCACCAGATCGCGGGCTCGTCGGGCGACGCCTTCTTCTGGTACTTGAATCCCAGCCGCTGCAATTCCTGAAGCACAGCCTCAATGGCGGGACCCACCGACTGACGAACCGCTGCGCTCAACGGGTGACCGGGCTCGTAGCACTTGCCCGCGATTCCCACCAGCAGCACGTGCTGTGGCATCGCGCCCAGCATCTCTGCTGTCATCAGACACTCCGCTAGGGCCGGAGAGTGTGGATCGAGGCGCTCGGCCGGCGTGTCCCGGAGGATGTCTTCTTTTGTATAAAGCGCGAGCGTGCCCGCAGGGTCTTCGCTCGCCACCGAATCCACGAGGATCAGCGCTTTCAGGCCGACGATCTGATGCGTCAGGTCCAGCGCCGGAGTGCCGAGATCGATGATCTCAACGTCGGCTTCGAAGTCATACATCGACTCCAAAATCCGTACCGCGTACGGACCGACGCCATCGTCGCCGAGCAGAACGTTCCCGATCCCGCCAATCAGCGCTTTTCTCACAGGATTTTCGCCACTCCGATTTTTCGGCCGGAAGGATCGAAGGCGTGACACGCGCAGGCCATGCATGGATCGAACGAATGCACCGTCCGCAAAACTTCCAGTGGCTCCTCTGGCCGTGCCAGCGGCGTGTGCAGCAAGGACGCTTCATACGGACCATGCGCCCCATTCTTGTCGCGCGGGCTGGCATTCCATGTGGAGGGAACGACCGCCTGATAGTTCTTGATCTTTTCGTCTTTAATCACGATCCAGTGCGAAAGCGTTCCGCGCGGTGCTTCGTGCGTGCCCACGCCTTCGACTTCATGCGATGGCAGCACGGGCTGGTTGTGCACCGTGTAGTCGCCCTTCGCGATGTTATCGGTCAACAACTGCAGGTGCTTCTGCGCCAGTTCCGCCAGCATGCAGGCCCGAATGGCCCGAGCTGCATGACGGCCAAGCGTCGACTGCAACGCAGCCGGTGTAGCGCGAGGTCCGCCGATTGAGGCAATCTTCTCGATCGCCATGTCGGTGTACTTGCGGGTCAGCGGATGTCCCTGCGCATAGCCGACTAATACTTGCGCCAGCGGGCCGACCTGCATCGGTTCGCCGTTAAAGCGCGGCGCTTTCACCCACGAATATTTCTGATCTCCATCCCATCCGGTAAAGGCGGGCTCAGTCTCTCCCTGCCATGGATGCTGCGGCTTGTCGGCCTGATAGTAAGCATGCATGACATCTTCGGTCACGGATTGCCGGAAGATCGGATCTGCAGCCGTCTGGAATCCCTTTACTCCCGCAAGGTCTCCGTCGCGAATGTAGCCGCCCGGCAAGTCATACGAAGAGCCGCGGCTATCCAGCGGCAGGTCGGGAACCGCCAGATAGTTGCGCACGCCACTCCCGATCTTGAACCACTCCGGATACATCGCCGCCACAGCGCACACATCCACGAAATAGACTTGCTGCACGAACTGAACAACTTCCTGCAGCAACGTGCCAATCATCTCCAGTTGAGCCATGCCAAGCGCAGACGTGCTGTCCAGATCGATCGCGTTGGCGACGCCGCCCACGGTCAAATTCTGAATGTGAGGCGTCTTCGATCCCAGAATGCCGACGACCTGCAAGGCCTTGCGCTGGTACTCCAGCGCCTGTACATAGTGTGAGAATGCCAGCAAATTCACGTCGGGCGACAACCGCATCGCCGGATGTCCCCAATACCCATTGGCGAAAATTCCAAGCTGCCCGCTGCTGGCGACGGCGTTCACGCGGTCCTGCGCCGCTTTCAGCTCGTTGCGTGAGTTGCGCGTCCAAGGCGAGAGACTTTCCGCCAGCTTCGAAGTCGCGGCTGGATCCGCCTTCGGGATCTGCAGCACGTCCACCCAATCCAGCGCCGACAGCTGGTAGAAGTGCACGATGTGGTCGTGCAGCGCGTGCGCAATCAGAATCAGGTTGCGGATGTACTGCGCGTTCAGCGGAATCTCCAACTTCAGCGCATCTTCCACCGAGCGCACGCTGGCCATGGCGTGCACCGTGGTACACACTCCGCAAAAGCGCTGCGTGAAGAGCCACGCGTCCCGCGGATCGCGGCCGCGAAGAATCTTTTCGATGCCTCGCCACATGGTGCATGAAGCCCATGCGTTGCTGACCGCGTTGTTCTCGACCTCCACATCGATGCGGAGGTGGCCTTCAATTCTAGTAATGGGATCAATTGTGATTCGTTTTGCCATAAGATCCTGCTGTTAGTCGGAGCCTGGAGTTTCTGTCGTTTCGTCTTCGCCGAAATGTCCGTACTTGAAATAGCCCGTCCACCGGATGTAGGGCCGCCGGAAGCGGAAGTAACTCGCCATGTCGTGCCACTCGCTCAGCGGCGCGGGAAGAATAGCCAGCCGTTTCACCGCGATCAGAAAGCCCACAATGCCCAGAGAAATGAAACCGAGCGAGACCAGTACTTCAATCAGAGCGGGGAAGTACAGCGCCTGCGGATTGGGCCGGAACGCCAGCGTGGTCGGGCTGAAGCGGTAGATCATTCCGCCCAGCGAACTCAGAATGTAGCCGACGAACATCGGCTGCGGGTCATGGTCCCGCACCGAGCGGCGCAGCAACAATCCGCCGATCGAAATCAAGATCATTTCCAGCCAGAACACACCCGCGAACCGGTCGAAGTGAAATGCCGTGCCGATCGCCCCGCGAAACAGAATGTCGACCAGTCGCAGCCCCATCCACCCGAAAATCAGCCATGACGTAATTCGTGCCGCCTCGTCGAGAACCTCCATGTCCATCGCCCGTTTCCACACCAGGCAGCACAGCATGGTGGTTCCAGCGACGCATCCGAACGACATGAATGTGGCCGCTCCCAAATACAGTACCGGCAGCCACGGAGTCTGCCACAGCGGATGCACGCGCTCCCCGGCCAACAGCATCAACGCTCCCAGCGACGATTGATGCATCCCTGGCAGCAGGTACGCCGCGGCAATAATCCACGGGAAGAAATAGTGAAGCCGCTTCTCGATGAGCTCCACGCCAGGACGCAGTCGCGAGTCGAAATACCACAGCCGCTCCAGCACCGGTGGAATGTTCTCCACCGCCAGCGGGATCATGGCGTAGATCGACATGCAGATCGCCACTTCAGCCAGCGGAGAATGCATGTTCCATCGCCAGGGAAAAACGATCCAATAGAAATTCCACGGACGGCCGGCATCAATGCCGAGCAGCAGCAGCCCGCAGGCGTATGCGAGGAAGCTGGTCAGCAACGCCATCCGCATCAGCGAGTGCAGCCGTTTGCGCCGGAAGACCCATGCCGCAATCCCCACCGCGAATGCGCCCGAACCCAGAGCGGTCAGCACCATCAGGTTGAAGGTTTTCCAGATCCCCCAGCCGTAGGCGTCGTTCATTCCGCTCACCGGGCCCAGCCCCGCCAACTCGCGATACGCGCTCAGTGCGAATGCCACCAGGACGAGCGCAGAGAGCCCAAGAAAAAATCCATTCACCACCGGGAACCCATAGACAGGCACGTTCCGTTCCCAGCGAGTGGCCCGAGCGCGATCAACGCTTGCTGTTGCTGTAGTCGTGGTTGTGGCACTCATAGTTGCGCCCTCAATCCAGTTTCTTTTTCGCGTTCGTGCGCTTCCTCTTCATGGCCCTTCAGGCTCTTGCGGATCACCTGCACCAAGCCCGCGTAAAGCAGAGCCGGAAGCGCGAAGTACTGATAGAAACGCCTCTGCCAGCGGAGCGTTCGAGCCGGAACAGATTCCGGTCCAAGCTCCGGCAGGCCAAGTTTCTCGAACGGAACCTTCGACAGGTACAACGCCTGCGTCCCACCGTTGTCGATCTCGCCGTAGATGCGATTCTGGTAGTAGCGGCCCGGATTGTTCTTAATGCGATCCTTGGCATCGAGCAGCAAGACCGAGCGCGGTCCAAAGATCACAGCGCCGGTCGGACACACGCTTGTGCATCCCGGCTTCAGACCTTTTTCCAGGCGGTCTTTGCACAACTCGCACTTGGTCACGCGCGGATTGAATCCCACCCACTGGAAACGCGGAATGTGATACGGGCACGTGATGGTGCAGTAACGACAGCCGATGCACTTGTCGGCGTCCCACTTGACGATCCCGCTTTGCGGATCCTTGTGCAGCGCCTGGAACGGGCAACCTGCTGCGCACGCCGGATCAAGACAATGCATGCACTGGCGCTTCACGAACGAGAACGCGGATCCATCTTCCGGCTTGTAAAGCTTGATGACATTGCGGGTCAGATCGTTCAAGTCCGACGGCGCCTGGTGCAGTTGGTCGCCCCGCGTATCGGGCGGCGTGTCGTTGGCCTCGGCGCAGGCTGCCACGCAGGCCTTGCATCCGATGCAGACGCTGGCGTCATAGAGCAATCCGACCGCGGCGCTGGGCACGGGAATGTGCTCGCCCGCTTGCAGCACATCCGTGCCGACGGTGATGGCCACGGCGGCCGGGACTCCCGCCTTGGCGATGCCAGTGAAGAGTTGTCGCCGAGTGATGGACACGTCAGTCCTCTTTCTTGCCGGCTGGCTTCTCGCTTGGCAGTTTTGCTTTTTCAGCATGCGCGCGGTCCGCGGCAATTCGCGTCACGCCCGCTTCCATGCTGCTATGGAACCGCTGTGAAGCCACCCAGGTCGCCCCCCCCACTGCCCCCGCGATCGCGCCGACCAAACCCGCGGCGCCGACTTTGAGCTGGCCCGCCGTGCTGAAGATCGGAGGATATGTGTCGGGTGGTGTCGCCAGATGGATTGGGACCGTTTCGAACGTTCCCATCTGCCAGATCACGCCTTTTTCCGTGCAGCCCATGCACGGCACGCCGGTCCCAATCGGCCACACGCCCGGAATCTCGTTGAAGTGCCGCGTCGCGCAGGCGGCGTGGGTCACTGGCCCCTTGCAGCCCAGCTTGTACAGGCAGTATCCCTTGCGGTGTCCCTCATCGCCGAACGCCGCCGCGAACCGTCCGGCGTCGAAGTGGGCGCGTCGCGGGCAGTTCTCGTGGATCACACGCTCATACGCGAATCTCGGACGGCCATACTGATCGAGCTCTGGCAGGCGCCCCATGGTTACGTATTCCAGAACCACCGCCAGCAGGTTGTAGGGATTCGGCGGGCAGCCCGGCAGATTGACGATCGGCTTTCCGGAAATCACGGAGTCGACGCCCACCGCGCCCGTTGGATTCGGATCGGCCGACGGCACTCCGCCCCACGATGCGCACGAGCCGATGGCAATCACCGCCGCCGCCCGTCCCGCGACTTCTTTGATCACCTGAATCGCTGGCCTGCCCCCGAGTTGCATGTAAACGCCGTCGTCCCGGGTAGGAATTGCGCCCTCGACTACCAGAACATACTTTCCCGCATTGTCCGCGATGGCGGAGCGGAGTGCTGCTTCTGCCTGCGCGCCGGAAGCGGCCATTAGAGTCTCGTGATAGTCGAGGGAAATTACATCGAGGATCAAATGCGCGACGTCGGGCGCCGACGTTCGAAGCAACGTCTCCGTGCAGCCCGTGCAGTCCTGGAAGTGCAGCCAGATGACAGAAGGCCTGCGCGCCTTGCCTACAATCTTGGCTATCTGTGCGGCAGTCGCTTTGCCGGTCAGACTCAGACCCACCGGCGCGGTCACCAAGAGCGTAGAACAGAGTTGCAGAAAACTGCGCCGCGACACGCCGGCTTTCTTCAGATGTGCCGCAATTGTGTCTCTCTCGCCTGTCTTCATGGACAGTCTCCTCTTGGCGGCGTTCGCCCTTTGCCTGAATCGAGCCCCGGTCCCGGGAATGAGGTCTGCCATAGCCGCAGCGCCTGCCAATCAAGCGCCGCCGCAATCTGCACTACTCCCTAGGGTTCGGTGTTCGACTGCGCTGGAGTCTGTCGGGGAGACTGATCGGGAATGATCTGGTAGAGAGGTCGATATGAAAACGTATGAAGTGAGTTGTACCAGTGAGCGTTCCTGATCCCGGTAAGCCTTCCGACGTTCTCCTTTCTTGGTCTGGCCTTTTCGGTCCTCTGGTCAGTCCAATCGAGTCGAATTCAGTGTTTATCTTCTATTCTGGAGTTGGCATCAGTGACTCAGATCACAGGTGGGCGTGATATCGGTCATCCAAGGAAATGAATTTAAGCAGCTCTTTCGAGAAAGAAAGGCTCTTTCCCGAAGCAGTTGTTTCAAAATTGATCAGTGTCTTGCTGAGAAACGCGCCATGAATACTAAGGAGAAGAGTGACGGAAAAGCTAGCATTCGCCAGTTCGATGATCGGGGGCCGTAGGCCTAGGGAACGCAGCACCGGCCGAACCGCGATTCGAGGCAACCGGACTCTACCCCTTGTGGGCCTTGCGAATCGTTGACCGCTCGGCAAACGTGATCGTGATGGTCTTCTTGTCTCTGCTGAGTTTTGGGGGCAGACCGCGAACCAGGTGGATGACCACGGTTCTGCCGCCATTGGTGAATTTCATGTTCATCCGATTAGGACCGGGCTCTGGTGCCATACGAAACCTCCCCGAAGGACAAGATTCGAAAAACTCAAAGAAGCCCAATCGCAAAGGCGCGCACTCTCGATCGCCCAATGGAGCCAACCCTCGCGCCAACTACAGCGTGGGCAAAACCTCATTTCGACTATAGGCCGTTTTTGGAAGGCGATCTGTTCACTTTTGATCAGTCTTGCGGAGTGCAACCAAGGGATGATAGAAGGAGACCCTAAGACCGATGAACCCTCTGCGTTGGATCTTCCAGTTCGCGTTCGGCTGTCGCCACCGCCACATGAGCCGTGTGTTCACCATCAAAGGCCGGACGTATAAGGTCTGTTTCGATTGTGGCGAAGAGTTTGATTTGCCGGATGCACACGTCGCGAGCGCGGCCTAGCGTTGCTGATATCACGACACCCTGAAATTGCCCAGCCAGGATCTACCATCCGATCGCCCGTCGAACGGGCCCGTCGTTATTCCTGAACGTCGTCGAGCAGCGACCGGAGCTTGCCAGAGCGCGAGGGATGGCGCAGTTTGCGCAGCGCTTTCGCTTCAATCTGGCGAATGCGCTCGCGGGTGACGTCGAATGATTGGCCGACTTCCTCCAGCGTGTGCTCCGAGCCGTCATCCATTCCAAACCGCATCCGGATAATCTTCTCTTCCCGCGGGCTGAGGGTTCGCAGAACGTGCGCAGTGCGTTCCTTCAGGTTCACGTTCAGCACGGCTTCAGCGGGAGACATCTTGGTGCGATCCTCGATCAAGTCGCCGAGATGCGAATCTCCCTCTTCGCCGATGGGCGTCTCAAGCGAGATCGGCACGCGCATAATCTTCTTCACCTTGCGCACCATCGCCTCGGGGATGTCCATCTGCTTGGCAATCTCAGCCGACGTCGGCTCGTGCCCTGACGCCTGCACCAGTTGCCTCGAAGTGCGAATCAGTTTGTTCACCACTTCGATCATGTGCACGGGCAGCCGGATCGTGCGTGCCTGGTCCGCAATCGCCCGGCTGATGGCCTGTCGAATCCACCACGTCGCATACGTGGAAAATTTATAGCCGCGCCGGTACTCGAACTTGTCGACCGCTTTCATCAGGCCGACATTGCCTTCCTGGATCAGGTCCAGGAACTGCAGCCCGCGATTCCCATACTTCTTGGCGATGGAGACCACCAAGCGCAGGTTGGCTTCAATGAGTTCGCGCTTGGCCTGCTCGGCGTTCATGTCGCCCTGGATCATTTTGCGCTGCGTGCGCTGCAGGTCCGGAAACGTCATTCCGGCCTCGTCCTCGAGTCGCTTGATCTCGATGCGATGCTGTCGCTGGGCGGCGCGGTAGTTCTTCTTCAGTTCTTCACTGCGCGTGCCCGAAATTTTTGCTTCCAGGCTCACCAGTTCACGATCGAGCACACGCATGAGTTCGATGGTCTTATTCACCCGCTCGATCAGCCGCTTGCGCTCCGCGTGGTTCAACCCCAGATTCCGGATGATGAGCGAAATCCGCACCATCTCCCGGCCTAACTGCCCACGGCAGCGGCGGTATTCACGAGGCTTCTTTTTCGCCGGGATGGTCGCCAGTTTTTCGGCCAACCGGTTCGCCGTCTTGTAATGCTTGTTCAGCTTGTCGATGCGGCCCGTAATGTCGTCGACGCGATTCTGCAGAATCTCATCCGTAATCTCTTCCTCGTCGAAGACCACCATCTCTTTAATCGAACGCAGTCCACCCTTCAGATCCTCGCCCAGAGCCAGAACCTGCTGGATGACGATAGGCGACCGCGAAAGAGCCTTCAGCGCAGTCAGTTGTCCGCGCTCGATGCGCTTGGCAATCTCCACTTCCTCTTCGCGGGTCAGCAGCGGCGACGCGCCCATTTCGCGCAGGTAAACCCGCACCGGGTCGCTGGCCGAATCCGGCGCGCCCGGCGTCAGGTCCAGTTCGACTTCCTCGGTATCCTGCGCCAGTTTCTGTTCCAGGGTGGCGAACGGCGAATTCGGCTCGCCTTCCACTACATCCAGGCCGCGCGTGCCAATGGATCCCAGCAAATCGTCCACGTCCTGCGGGGAATTCGCATCGTGCGGCAACAAATCGGCTACCTCTTCGTCGACTACTTCAGTTTTTCGGTTCATCAGCATCGGTCGGTTCTTCGTCCCATCCATCGCCAAGTGGAATGCCTCTTCGGTGCGTCTGTATGGGCTATCCCTCTATAGAGAGAAGGGAACCTGGCTAAATCTACAGTGGCAAGTTCAATAGAAAGCGCGGAAATCAAGCCCTTCTTTGCATGCTAGCACAGCTGTCGCAGCATTCCTATTCTCGAAAAAATCACGCTCTTCCGTGGGCAATCCAGAGTTTGTTGGTGCAGAGGGGTGGTACTGGTCGGGGCGCGCGGATTTGAACCGCGGACCCCCTGCGCCCAAGGCAGGTGCGCTACCAGGCTGCGCTACGCCCCGACTTTTTAATTA